>Ga0307930_1000454_pt1 | contig 32815 bp, 28 predicted proteins | sample OrgLakmetageno46_FD_203161 | JGI IMG/M metagenome (GOLD analysis project Ga0307930, IMG submission 203161) | Saline water microbial communities from Organic Lake, Antarctica - #46 | ecosystem: Environmental > Aquatic > Non-marine Saline and Alkaline > Saline | place: Antarctica: Organic Lake...
GACGGCCGTCGACTTCAAGCGTCACCCGCAATTCTGCCAGACTGGCCTGGCCAGGGTCGAATTTCACATAGGCCCGGTATTGACCGGTGGCTGCCACCAGGGTGCCGCGCACATCGGTGATCTCACCAGCTGTCGAGGTGGCGCTGATACGTACAGCATCCGGATTGGATGTCACGTTTGAAATCTGCCCGCCGTCACTGTAATCGATGACAAAAACCCGCTCGTCGCTGCCGATCGCTGCGCCGGCCGCCGTGTTGATCACCCGCCCCTGTTCCAGTGCAAACGGTGAGCCGGCGCCCCAGTGCATACGGTACCGGAAACGGTATTCCTTGCCAGCCTCCAGTCCGTCAGCTGGCTGCCAATAGGCCACAATATTGTCCTGGTATTCAACATCGGTAGGGATTTCCAGTAGCTCAATATGACCATCCCCCCAGTTGTCCAGTGGTTCTATCCAGAGCGAAGGTCGCTTGTCGTAACGAGCTTCATTGTCATTGAAGTTAACAAAACCCTGGCGGCGCTGTAACAGCCCAAAACCAGTGGGCATTTCGCTTGCCTCAAAAGATGAAACCTGTACCTGCGCCGGATTGGCCAGTGGTCGCCAGATCTGCTCGCCATTGGCCTGGAGGATCTGCAAACCATCGGAATCATGAACGGCACTGCGGAAGTCATCGAAAACGGCCCGGTTGGTTGCATCGAAAAAAAACATCGACGTTAGTGGTGCAATACCTACACGCGCAGTATCTATTCGTGGATAAAGGCTAACATCCACTTCCATTCGGGTTTGCTCACCGGGCGAGGCCGTGAACTGGTAGGCACCGGTCACTGATGGGCTGTCCAATAATGCATGGATGATGATCTCGTCCGCTTCGGAATCAGGACGTTCGATCCAGAAATCGGAGAAGCGGGGAAACTCTTCATCCCCGGTACCGACGGTGTTGACGGCCAGTCCCCGTGCCGAGAGCCCGTAGAATTGGTCTTTACCCACAGCGCGGAAATAACTTGCACCCAGAAAAACCAGAAATTCTTCATCACGTTCTGGCGTGTTAATAGGGTAATGAACCCTGAAACCGGCATAGCCATCTGCGTCGACCCGGTCGATATCAACCGGACTGTCGTAATAGTTAAAAAAATCTGTCGAGAACACCAGGCGACGGGCCATTTCGTCCCCGACCAGATGTATACCGACCGGTGTTGTGTGCAGGAACCCGGGGTGAAACAGTTGAAGCCGGAAAGGCTGGGCTGCATCACCCCATATCGCGGCGTCCGGATCAAAAACGATGCGCCGATAGTCATCATAACTCAGTAGCCGCAGCGAATTGTCCTGCGCCATCGGTTCCGGCGCGTAGGGCTGAGTTGAACGTTCACGGGCATGCTCCTGAAGCCAGCGGTGACTGAACGGAAGTGTGTCAGACCCGAAACCCGGCTGTGCAATAAGCTGCTGGCTTAACGGCAGGCATGCCACCACCAGTGCGGTCACAAGCCAGCGATCGGGCCAGGATTTTCTATGACGCATGTTTTCCTTCCTGTCCGTCAATCGCGGATCGGGAGCAGTTATTATTGGTTACTCAAAGTTACGCGCCAACGGCACCCATGGATCAGGATTGTCGCCCGTTACTGGTCCCAGCGCGGACAAGGACCGTATACTGGGAGAATACGTTATTAAGGCAGAGCATTTTGTTGGAGATCAATTATCTTCCCATTATCCGTTCCGTTTATGCCAGTCACTCCTGAGCCGCCACACGAGTTGCCACTTGGCAAGGTGCCACCTGAGCTGCGTAGCGAGCTGCTGCGGGTCGCGGTGCTGGGCAGCAGCGTCCTGCTAGCCGCCGCCGTGTTTTTTTCGCTTCTGCTGGGACCGATAATAGCGTTGAGTTGGTTGCTGGCTGGTCTGGCCTGCTGGGGCTTCGTGCTTTGGCAGTGTCACAAACGGCTTCACCTGAACCGCAGCACGGTCGACGACAGGTACTACACCACGCTGGGTCACGGTAATCGCATCACGCTGCTGCGCGGCTTGTTCATTGCGGCTACGGCGGGTTTTCTGACCAATATCCATGCCGAGGTTCAGCCCTGGCTGTTTTACATTCCTGCAGCGCTTTACATGATGGCGGCTCTGGGGGACGGGCTTGACGGCTACATGGCACGGCGCCAGCAACAAACAACCTGGCTAGGCGTAGAACTCGACAACGCGCTGGACGCCTTCGGCCTGTTGATTGCCCCCTTGCTTGCAGTCCTTTATGGCAAGCTTCACGTCAGTTATCTGCTGGTTAGTATTGCCTATTACCTGTTTAAGTGGGGTATACACTGGCGCCAGTCGCACGGCCAGCCAGTCTATCCGCTACCGCCCAGCCTACTGCGTCGTTACCTGGCGGGCCTGCAAATGGCTCTGGTGGCCATTGCGCTGTGGCCGCCCTTGCCAGCCGGTATGACCAGCGTTGTAGGTATTGCCCTGATGATCCCGTTGCTGCTCGGTTTCTGTCGCGACTGGCTGCATGTCAGTGGCCGACTCGGTGCGGGCCGGGAGTCTAGCCCGTGACCCGCTGGAACTGGCTGACCCTGTTGTTGTGGGTGCTGGCGCTGGCGCTGGCTGGCTGGACACTCACGCAATTGCCCCTGAACGACATTGTCGCCCAACTGGGGCTACTTTCATGGCCCGACTGGCTGCTGTGGACTCTGGTCAATGTCGTCATTCTGTATCTGGCCGTTAAACGCTGGCAATTGCTGGGGCAGGCATTGCAGGCGCCGCTATCACTGGCCCGGCTGTTCCGTATGCGCCAGGCGGGCAGTGCCGTGAGTTTTCTGACCCCTGGGCCGCATTTCGGCGGCGAACCCCTGCAACTTTACTGGCTCTACCGATATTTCGGTGTGCCACTGCACCGCGCTGTGGCCATGTTGGGACTGGACCGCTTTATGGAAATGGGCACTAATATCGCCGTGTTGTTGGCTGGGGTGTTGATACTTCTGGGCACTGCCATATTGCCAATCCATGAATGGCTTCAGGTGTCCGCCATACTGGCCGGCATCCTTTGTGTGATGCTGTTCCTGGCCGCGCTGGTGCTGCGTAACCCTGATTTTCTGGCAAGACGCTTCCGCACTCTGGCACAAAGCTGGCGAGATAGCGGAGCGGAAGATCGGAGCGACACTGACCAGGATGGATGGATGGCACTTGTGGACGTGTTGCGGGGTGCCCTTGCATCGCATCAGCCGCGCCTTTGGCTAGCGCTGCTGCTGTCGTTGGGCGGATGGAGCGCATTATTGGTAGAGTTGGCGCTGCTGATGGCCTTTCTCGGACTGTCACCTTCACCGTCTGCCATCATATTGATCATGGTGGGCATGAGATTGGCCATGCTGCTGCCCGTGCCAGGCGGCATAGGCACTGTCGAGGCGTCATTACTGTGGTCTTTCCTGCACCTCGGGCTTCCCGTCAGCGTCGCCATCGGACTGATCGCACTGATACGCCTGCGCGATGCACTGGTGTTGCTGATCGGCCTGGGTTGCCTTTGGAGCTTTCACCGCCCCAGAGTCCACAAAGAGCCTGCCTCAGCCAAATGATTGGCGAAACGCCGCCCAGCAGCTCTCGTTTTCCCACAGTTTCACGGTCAGGGCACCGTGGCCAGGTGGGGTGATGCCAGCCAGCAGTCTTTCGTTCAGGATTCGGCTGAAATGCTCCAGGCTCGGATTCAGGCCAGCGAACTCCGGTTTGTCGTTCAACATACTGTCACGGAAATAATCCACCTGGTCTTTCAGCGCCGCTTCGATCTCGACGATGTCCACCAGATAGCCGTGTTCGTTGAGCGTGTCACTCTCAATTCGGACCTCCAGAACATAATGGTGGGCATGGGGGCTGTTTTCGTCGCCCCAGTCTCCTCCGATGAGGTAATGGTTGGCGATAAAATCCCGGGTGACGGCAACGGTATACATAGGCTTCCTGTCAGTTTGATGAATGGTTTGGTGAATAGTCCAGTTAATGATCCGGATAATGAAACAGTGGCTGCACGATATCAGACTGTTCTTCATGCAGTTGCTGATAGAGTGTTCCGGCCTGCTGCAGTGGCAAGGTGTGCGTAATGAGTTGCGTCGGGTCGATACGGCGGATCATATCCCAGGCGAGATCGAAACGGCGTTGCTTGTCCCAGCGCCCACCCAGCGCGGGTGCAATAGTGCTGACCTGGCTGGTGATCAGTTGCAGACGGTTACGATGCGCTTTGCCGCCCAGATCCACTGACACGGGCTTGTTCCCATACCAGCTGCCGATCACGATGCGACTCGCATAGCCGCTCAGACTGATGGCCAGGTTGAGCGCCTCCGGGTGACCACTGACCTCGAATATCAGGTCGGCGTCAGCCAATGCAGGCTTCTGGTCAGAATAACGTTCAGCGCTGTTGGTTGCCTCAGTTGGGCTGCATACTGACTGCACGCCCAGCTGGCGAGCCAGGTTCTGGCGGTGGGATTGCCCTTCCACCGCCATCAGTGAAGCCAGAGGATGCTGCGCCAGTAAGGCTGATAACAGCAAACCGACCACACCCTGACCCAGTACCACGACCCTCTCGCCGATCATTGGCTGTCCGTCCTGTACCAGGTTGACGGCCGTTTCCATATTGGGCAAGAACACAGCGGCTTGCGCCGAAACATCATCCGGCACTGAAATCAGTTGCTCCGGGCGGGCGAGAAAATGGCTGGCGTGAGGTTGAAAGGAAAATACCCGACGTCCTTCCCAGGCCGGATCGACTTCAGCGCCGATCTGCTGCACTTCGCCAACACAGGCATACCCATATTGCAGAGGGTACTGGGACGATTGCTGCAGGGACTCAAGGGTACTGTCCAGCGCCATTTCCCGGGGCAGTTGCCCCCTGTAAAGCAACAATTCAGTACCGGCACTCACTGCGGAACACACAGTTCGCACCCGGATTTCACCCGGTCCCGGCGCTGTCAGGGCTGCGCTGCGCACCTCGACCTGAAAGGGGGCTGTGAACCAGAGTTGCAAGGCTGTTTCCGTAACAGGGATTTCTGTCATTATTCAGGTCCAGACCCGGTTTCGTTGCTGTATTGAAGTCGGCCCCATACGATCAGTTCGTCTCCCAACTGCCGGCTGTGCACTGACTCGATGTGCGGCAAGGACACTTCGTTCGGATCACTTAGTCGGCCAATGGCGTTATAGCCACCAACTAACAGGGGCGCTACCGTCAGCACGATGGCATCGGCCAGCCCGGCCCTCAGGAAAGCAGTGATTACGGAGGCGCCTCCCTCGACCATCAGGTTATGAATACCTCGTTGGTGAAGAACTTCCAGTGCCGCATGCAGATTGACATGACCGGCGCCGTCGTCAGGCAGAACAATCAGCTCGCAATCATCGCGATCCGTGGCGGCTTGCTGAGTGGTTAGCACCCAGCAGCACTGCTCGCCGCTCTGACACAAACGGCTCGAAGGTGGCATGCGCAACTGACTGTCCAAGACGATGGGTTGTGGATCTCTGCCGCGCCATTTGCGCACAGTCAGACGGGGATTGTCTGCCAGGACTGTGCCGATACCGACCAAGATGCCATCGTGCAGGCTGCGCAGCTGGTGGGTCATCTGCATACCCACATCACTGCTCAATGCCATGGTCTCGCCGGGGGCCGTGGTGATGCTGCCATCCCAGCTTTGGGCATAACTGAGGGTCACGTGGGCACGTTTGTGTCCGGTATTTGCCGAGGCGTCGTGGAAGTCCTGCTGTTCACAGACCAGCCATTGCTCGATGTCCTGGTTGAGATTCATAGGCTTAATGATTGCTAACGGGCTTGAGCGGCAGAAAATGATCCATACGCTGGGCCTTGGTCAGGAGGTAACCGGAATTGTCGGTAGTGGCCGCCACTTCAAGTGATACCCGTTCCGACACAGTGATGCCAGCTGCCTCCAGCGCACTGATCTTAGCCGGATTATTAGTGACAAGCCGCACCGAGGCGACCCCCAAATCCTCTAGCATGAGTGCGGCCAGCGTATAGTCCCGTTCGTCCGCTTCGTGCCCCAACATCAAATTGGCATCTACTGTATCGAAGCCCTGATCCTGCAGGTTATACGCTCGAAGTTTATCCAGCAGTCCGATGCCTCGCCCTTCCTGGCGCATGTAAAGCACAACACCGACTCCGGCTTTCGCCACCATGGCCATGGAACGGTCAAGCTGCTCACCACAATCGCAGCGTCGTGAGCCCATTACATCTCCGGTGAAACACTCGGAATGGACGCGAACCAGCACGGATCCGGCACTGGACGGATCGCCCATAAAAAAAGCCAGGTGTTCTTTGCTGTCGATCGTGTTGGTATAGAAGCACAATTGGAAATCGCCGTATTCCGTAGGAATTCGGGTGCAGGTCATTCGGGTCACGTCAGGCATGGACTTTACACACTCACAATGCTGTTATGACTAGTTAATGATGTGTCCAGGCTAACACTACCTCAAGCCCGAACGTTTCCCTTTTACTACGATACCCTGTCGGGAACGGATTAGATCATAGGTGAACATGAACAGGTTGTATTTTGTCTTTCCTGGCCAATTGGATACGCAGACCGGCGGTTATCACTATGACCGCCGCCTGATCCGGGAATTGTGCTATTTGGGTATGGATGTCGAAACCATTTCGTTGTCAAAAAGGTTCCCGTTCCCTGATGCTCAGGCCCTGGACGGTGCGCGCCAGGCTCTTGCCGCTGTGCCGGATGGTGCTGCGGTGGTCATCGACGGGTTGGCTTTCGGCACGCTGGATCAGCTTGCCGTGGCAGAAGCAAAACGCCTGCGCATCATCGCTTTATGTCACCATCCCCTGGCGCTGGAATCGGGACTTGATCCCATTCAGCAGCAGCGTTTCCAGGCGTCGGAGCAACGTGCACTGCAGGCGGCTCGCGCGGTGTTGGTGACCAGTGAGCACACCCGACAGATAGTGACTGCAAAGTTTGCAGTGCCTCCTGAGCGGGTTGTCGTGGCGCAGCCCGGCACCGACAAGTCGCCGTTCGCGCCCTGCCACGGTAATCCGCTGCGCCTGCTGACATTGGCTTCACTGACCCGACGCAAAGCGCATGATGTACTGATTGATGCCCTTGCGCCCCTGGTAGCTCTGCCCTGGCAAGCGCGCTTTGTGGGAGGCCGTGACTTTGACCCGGCATGGAGCGAACAATTGCAACAACAGGTGAACCGCCTGCAATTGCAGGAACGTATCCATTTGGTCGGTGCCGTGGACGAACGGGAGGCCGAGTTCCAAAACGCTGACCTGTTTGTCCTGCCATCACGATATGAAGGCTACGGTATGGTATTTGCCGAAGCTCTGGCGGCAGGCTTACCGGTTATCGCAGCGCGCGCCGGTGCTGTGCCTGATGTAGTTCCCGAGTCGGCAGGCCTGCTGGTTCCACCCGACGACACCGGGGCGTTGACTGCGGCGCTGCACAGCCTGTTGACCCGGGAAGATCTGCGCCGTCAATTGCAGGCAGGTGCCAGGCAGGCGGCGGCCATCTTACCGTCCTGGGTCGAAACCGCCCGGCGCGTGGCCCAACTTACTGAGGAAATACAACGATCATGAGTGGTTTCAGTATCGATTGGCTTGATCTGCGCGAAGATGCGGACCGACGAGCCCGCAACAGCGATCTGCGCGAGCAGGCACGGCAGTGGCTGGAAGACAGCCAATGCTCAACTCCGGGGCCTGTCGTTGTTGACCTGGGTGCTGGCACTGGATCAACGCTGCGTGCGCTTGTCTTGCCCGGTCAACTGCCGTTGATCTGGCGCCTGGTGGACCACGATCATACCCTGCTCGGCGAAGCTCGCCGCCGCCATGGCAGCACGCAGCAGGTCGAGACCTGTGCCGCGGACCTGTCCGATATCGAAAAGTTGCCGTTGGATGGCGCCCGGCTGCTTACGGCTTCGGCTCTGTTCGACCTGGTGTCCGCCGAATTTATAGATGCGCTGGCCAGGGTTCTAAAGACCCAATGTCAGCAAAGCCCGGTCGGCCTTTATGCGGCACTGAATTACGATGGCTCGACCCAATGGACGCCTGCGCACCCCCTGGATGACACCGTTCTTAATGTTTTCAATCAGGATCAGCGACAGGACAAGGGCTTTGGTCCGGCACTGGGACCGGAGGCCGGAAACACCCTGTACAGGGTGTTCACGCAGGCCGGCTTTGAGGTTTATTCAGCCAGTAGCCCCTGGTTGCTGGACGGCGGTGATCAACAGATGGTTGAGGCCTTGATAGTTGGTATTGCCAGTGCGGTGAAGGGGAGTCCCTTGCTCGATGCCAATGCGCTTGAGGATTGGGTCCAGTTTCGGCGATCGAAGGCGGCCTCTGGCACCTGCACAGTTGGGCATACAGACCTGTTGGCATTACCCTAGCAGCACAGGGACAGGAGACGATTCAATAGAGCAGGGTGATCTTTTGGAGCGTTGGATTAATAGGCCAGGCGCCTGGCATAGACATCACCGCTGCCTTCCTCGATAGCCTGCAGTTCCAGTGCCATTTCGACCGGCGTGAGCCAGCGATCGAGCGACAGTTGATGCGTTTCACCCTGAGCCAGGTTGTATTCGTAATTGCCCAGCTCTTCCAGGCGGCAAACGCAGGCCAGGGCCAAATCAATGGTCGCCGGGATGTATTCAAAAGACAGCGCGGCGAGTGGCCGGGACAAGCCCTGCAGCACTTCCAGTTCAAAGCCCTCGACATCAATTTTGCAGAAACTCGGCTCGCCGTGAGCCTCGATCAGGGCATCGAGTGTTGTCACCGGCACCGTTACCTCGCGGTCCCAATTTACAGCCCCAAAGGAAGGATCCTGCTGTACTTGTGATATCCAGTCCCGGGACAATGTGCTGACTGTGGGCGTGCGCGTGCTGATGAAAAGCGTGGCCTCGCCCGGCTCGGCGCCAATGGCCTGCTCCAGCAAAGTGATCGCTGGATCCTGACCATAGCGGTGTCGAAGTGTCTGCATCAGCAACGGCTGTGGTTCCACAGCGATGACAGTGGCACCCAATGCCCGCCATGCCTGCAGTCGGTTACCAACGTGCGCACCGATCTCGAAACAAAGATCACCGGGCTGGATAAACTGCCCGTAACAACGCCGCATGCGCAACTGACGCCCGGGAATGCCGTAATACATCAGCAGCGAACGCCATAATCCCAGGCGCTCACGCCATCCTGTTTTTGCCATCATTTCACTTCCTCATACTGGCCGGAGAACGCCTCTACAAATCGGTCGCGAAAGCGGTCCATTCGCCATACCGGAGCGTCCGCATCCGGCAACATGCCCGGCTGCCACTGCCAGTCGGCAATAGCCTCGATAACCGCCGGGTCCTGCGCGATCAGATGTATCGGTACATCCCTGCCTTGCGCGTCTCCGGAGACCATCGGTGCAGGTGGATGATCACCCAGCACCAGTAACACCAGGTTCTCGTCACCGTATTGCTGAATGTAAGACACCAGTGTCTCCAGCATGTATTCAATGGACTGTCGGTAGTAATCGCGTATCGAGTCGACCTCGCTCCACACCTCTTCCGGGCTGGGCCCGGCCTGTGCCTGATCGTTGAATATACGCCCGTCGCCCACCTGATCCCAGGGCACCAGCTCTGCAATCGGGGTCCAGGGTGCGTGCGATGAAATCAGGGCAAGCTCAGCCATCACCGGGAGCCGATCTCCCTCCCTGCGCTCTCGCGCCTGCAATGCGGACCAGACATATTGATCGGGCATGGTCACCCAGTTAAAGGGCAGACCTTCGTAGCCGAAATTATGGGCATTATAGATTTGGTCATAGCCATAATAAGCGCCCTCCGGCCAGGCCATGCTGATAGCGGGCAGCGCGGCGACGGTTCGCCAGCCGGCATCACGAAACATTCGATTAAGCGTGACTCGTTCGCTGACCATGAGGCTCTTATACCGGGTCTCACTGTCAATCCAGGCCCCGGATAGGAGCGTGGCATGGGCCAGCCAGCTGAGCCCGCCAACCGTGGGCGCAGTCAGAAAGGCACTGCGCATATAGAGGCCCTCTGCCTCGAGCGTATCCTGTGCCCTGGACAGTGTGGCTGTTACCGATTCAGCGAAGGGTTCGCGCTCCAGCAGCACCCGCCCATAGGACTCTGCAAAAACAATGAATACATCCTTACCTTGCAGGCTCGAAAATAGCGCGTCGGGGGGTCGGGCAGCCGGGTCATCATCACCGACCGTCTGTGCGAAGGCCCGAATGTCCTGGATGCTGTAAACAGTATCCCGACCATGCGTGACCAATTGGTCCCAGGCAAAGGTGTCGGCCCGTGACCAACCGGCGCTGTTCAGTGCACCCCAGGCGAGCACCAGTGTCACCAGCGCCACACTGGACACTCGCGGGGCTGCCTGTAAAAGCCGCTGGATACGACCCAGCATCACAAACGCCAGCCAACATACCAGGGCTATTGCTAGCGCCAGAAGCAAGGCGACTATAAGCGAAGCCTGACCACCGAATACACCGTTCAGCAAGCGGCTTCCATCGGCCAGCAGGTGGCCGTCAAAGACAATATTGAAGCGCCGTGCAAACATCTCGTGGGTGACCAGGTCGGCACCGCGAAGTAGCACTGCGAGGCCCAGCATAAGCGACAGCAGAATCCGCAGACCGCCACCCACGCGACCGGGTACCAGCAGTAACAAGCCCATGACCATTAGCTCTAGCGGAAAAAAAAGAAAGGCTGGTGCAGTGACCCATTCAAGCCGGTTCGGCAGAGTCAGCGCGAAAAAAAGCCCGATGAAGGCCAGGATAGTGAGCAGGTGCTGAATAACCAGGCGATAGCGCATGGCAATGCCCCAAATCAATTAATGGATATAACAATGCTACGCAGCTTAACGCAGCTCAGACTAGAGGATCCGTGCAACTTTGCGTTTGCCGGCTCAGAGCCTCTCAGGTTCCGACTATGGGACCCATTGGACATCCATACCAGTGATCAGGAAAATAATATCCCAATCAGTACTGTCAAGGCTGGCAGCAGGCTATATTACGTATCTACCAGGCTGCTGAAAACGCAGAACAGATAGAACATGCAGGATTTCTAGTCACCGCAAAACCTCGGGCTGCCACCTGCCGTGTAGGTTTTGAAGTGAGAATCCAGGGCAGCAACTCTATGGTTTGAAGGCGTGGAGCTAATTATGCCGAGCTTGCTTAATCTTCATCATCTTAGCCATCCAAATCAGGTGCACTGATCAATATGATCGTTGAACAATGTAGTTTTCTTAATAAACACTGGTTCAAGGCATTTTTGTCAACATTCGAAAATAGTATTGATTCCATAGTTGTTACCAGCCTCTCACCAAAAGAGCATTTTCTATACGTTAGCAAATCATTTAAGGTGAAGACGGGCTATACAGAGTCGGATCTTGTGGGAAAGTCGCCTCGTATTTTACAGGGCCCCGAGACTGATCGAGTCGTTATAAAGCAGCTCAGGGGAAATTTAAATAACGGTGAGGAGTTTACAGGTCAAACCACTAACTATCGGAGAGACGGCAGTGCTTATATTGTACACTGGTTTATAACGGCGATTCGTAACGAAGTCGGAGACCCTGTTGCCTATATTTCTTACCAAAAAGAAATTACTAATACTGTTTGGTAAGAAAGCCGACTGTTTTTTATATCGCCTCGGATGCTCTTCATAGTCCATTGTACCTACTGAAAGTATCTGGCGGCTTCATTAATACGAGTCTGGCTGAATTTCTTTGGAGCCTCCCAGGAGACGCAGCAACTGATTGCACTCCGAGAGAAAGTGCTAAAATCCAGGCCACCTCCTGCTGCTTCGGTCTCATTCTCATAAGAGCAAATGACTACAATCTTTAGAAACATGATTTGTCGTCATACCGATACTTTTTGCAAATCGTTGGCAAAATCAGCAAAATTGGGGTGCTTTTTAGGTTAGCGGGCGCTAATCAGCGGTGTTTTGGCGATATAGTAGATGTCCGAGCTGACATCGGTTGACTGTATCCAGCAGCGCTCACGGATTCGTACCGTTGCTGAGTCGCTGTGACACAGCTTAAGTATTTGCCAGTTGACTCAACGCAAGCTGAAGCAGCGTTATCAGTGCCGCCGGCAGGCGTCGATCACGGTGGGAATCAACACGCAATCCACAAAACCACCCCTAACTCTGTGGCTCCAGGCCATGTATCTGGTCATCCAAGATAAAAACAGGTATTTCTGCCATGAAGCTTCGCCGTCAACTTGGCATTTCATACAATGCGGCTTGCCCCTGAAGCACAAATTAATGCAGGTCATGATGGAGCTCGACGATTAACTATCTGGTTTCATCGAGGTCAATGATGCCTGCCTGGGAGGTGAACGTGCGGGCGGCAAGCGCTGCCGCGGCGCGGATGCTAAAATGCCCTTCATAGCGGCGGTAGAGACCACGGGCGAAGGGCAGCCGACCGGCACTCGGCTATCGGTTGTCAAAGGCTTTAAGACCCGAGAGGTCATGGAATGGAGCCAGAAAACCATGCATGGCAAAAATCGAGGACAAGGGCATTGAGCCAAATGGCCATATCGCAGAAACCACAGTCTTAAAATCGGGGTAGCGGCATTTACTGCCGCCACCGTTACTACTGTGCCGTTAGGCCTTACTGCATGATGATGCCACCATCGATCATCAGCAGTTGACCGGTCATGTAGTCACTTTCATCGGAGCACAGGAAAGCGGCCGTGCCGACGACATCGTCAGGCGTTGACAGTTTCTTCATCAGGATCATGGTTTTGGCGAGGTGATCCATCGACTGACCTTCTTCCTTGAACATCCCGATCGCGACAAGGTCTTTGTCCAATTGCTCCCAAAGTTCTGTTGCCACAACCCCTGGGCCGTAAGCATTGACTGTGATGTTGTGTTCCCACAATGCTTTGGCGCCACCCGTGGTCAGTGCCAGTACCGCATGCTTTGAGCAAGAGTAGGGGATAACATCAAGGAAGGCGGCACGGGACAGAATACTACCCACGTTGACGATCTTGTACGGGTGGCCTTCCATCGGGCCTTGTTTGATCATCTGTTTTGTCGCTTCCTGCATGCCATATAGCATGCCTTTGGAGTTGACATTCATGATCAGGTCCCAGTTCTCATCATCGATGTCCAAAAACATTTTAGGCTTGTTAACACCCGCGTTGTTCAGGTAGATATTGATTGAGCCAAACGCGTCGACACAGGCTTGAACCGCCGCTGTGTGGTCTTCGCGCTTGGTGACATTCATGGAAACAGCAATTGCTTTGCCAACGCCTGCTTCGTTGATGGTGTCAGCTACGGCTTTTGCGCCTTCCAAATTCAAATCGCCCAGTACCACATTAGCGCCTTGTGCGGCGAAGTACATTCCGTTTGCAGCGCCCATACCTTGAGCGCCACCTGTGATTACAACGTTCTTTCCTGCCAGTCTTTTCGGATCCATTTTTTTCTCCAGTTTTATTGTTATTGCCAGTTTTGTATGAGTTTTTGAACACCTTCGTGAGCACGCGAAAGCGCCTCTTCAGGCGTGATCACCCCTCGCAGCATTTCGTGAAGCACGACGCCACAAAATTGTGTGATCGCTCCAAACTCGGGAGTCGGTGGTCTTGGCCATGCTTGAAGCTGATCTTGCAATGCCAATTGGTCGATCGCGTCGAAAATCGGGGATTTTATCCGGATAGTCGGGTCTTCACTCGCCGAATATCGAGAACAGCCACGGCTACCATTTTTTACATAGAGGCTTTGAGCCCGTTGAGATGTAAATGTCTCGAGCGCAATGGCTGCTTCTTCAATTCGTCTTTCATTCAAATTACTCGGGATACCCAAAATGAATCCTCCCAATGGGGATATGGGTTTCTTTCCCGAACCAGCTGGATGTGGAATAAAGCCGGTATTATCCTTGGCTGGCGATTTTTCGTCGTGCTCAAAGTAGGGCGCCATCTGGGAAAAGCTGTAAGCCATCGCTACTTGACCCTGGGCATAGCTTTTTGTTCGCTCGTACCAGGACATAGACAAAATGCCAGGGGGAGAAAACTTGACGAGGTCGAGCAAAAATCTGGCAGCCGACATAGCAGCGTCAGAGTCGATCATTGAGCGGTACTTCTTACTGCCCAGCCCGGCAACGGAAAACTCTTCGCCATCAGCAGCCAAATCGATGATAGGTTGTCCAAAATCGGCCATTGCCATCATAAAAGTATGACTTAATGCGGTGCCCCGAGCACCGTTCCAGGCAATACCGTAAATCTGTTTTTCAGGCTTGTGCAGCTTCTCTGCTGCCACCAACAACTCGTCTATGGTTGTAGGTGGCTCGATACCCTCTTGCGCAAACAGGTCGGTACGATACATCAGAACCTCTGATGTCGTTTCAACCGGGATACCGTAACAACGGTCACCCCAATGCGATGCCCGCCAACTGGCGGCATGAAAGTCTGTCGGGCTCAGTGACTCAATGTCCATCAGGGTGTCAAGTGGCAACAGCAACCCGCGCTGAGCAAACTCTCCAATCCAGGGAAAGTTCACTGCAACCAAATCATAACTGCTTTTTTCACGGCTTGAATTCTCCACCGCCTCGTCATAAAGCTTGTCGAGAGAGTAGGAGCGGTGATGAATGGGACAGCCGACAATCAGCTCAAAGTGTCGCTTCAGGTTATTCATGATCAAAAACGTTGGGTCACTGTGCGAGAGCATTCGCAGGCCACCGGCTAATGACAGTGGCGTAGTCAACACATTCAGCGGCGGACCCAGGCGTTCACTGAAGTAGGCACTGCCGTAGAATCGTTCTTCTGGTTCAGCCGTCTGTTCCGTCTGATTGACCGTTTCACCAACCAGCAAGTAATTGTCTTTGGCCATCTGAATCCACAGCGTCAGGAGCTGATCACTGGGGTGTAACGTAAAGCTCCGCTCACTCTTGTGGCGAGCCCTTCGGTTGATCAGGCCGGACCCGACGAGCTCGTTTAACCGACGTGTAGCGGTGGCATATGGAACTCCGCTGATGTCAATAAGTAGCGTTGGTGACGTGATCTTTCCCTGAAAATGACGCCTCAGGAGCTCCGCACACATGCGGATGTGGGCGTTTGGCTTGAACAGTGGGTGAGCAGACTCAAAGGCAAGCATTTGCTCATCCATGTAGTCAAGAAAGCGCAACAACCCCTCGTCCGGTGCGGCTAACACCGAGATTCGGTCAATTGAGTTGTTTTGCAGTACTGACATTTAGGCCCGCTCCGTACCATAATTTGATCGCTGAGCAGTCAGGCGATCATTAAGCTTTTGTTAAGCTTTTGTTGTTTAAGGTGACTATACCCTTCAGAGGATAGTAGATTAACCATTATGATGTCCATTATGGATATATTGAGGGGTTTTTCCAAAAGCAACCGAGGGTATGGTTACCTAGCTGGTTTCTTAATGGGAATGCATGCCATGCAGAGCGCATTGTGTAACACAGCAGTAACGCAGCATAGCAAAACAAAAACAACGGAGAGCAAATATGAAAGCTAAAAAATTACTCGTAACAGCAGTAGCCGCAACCCTTTTGATCCCTGCTTTGGCAGCAGCGGAATACAGAATCGGTATCACCCAGAATAACGTGGGTGTGGACAGCTACCAGACAACGTATGAAAACTCGTTTATCGCAGCGGCCGAGGCAAACAGTGAAGTTCAAGCCGTTGTTCTCGATGCTGGTGGTGACGTTGCACGTCAAATCGCGCAGGTTGATGACCTGATACAGCAAAACGTGGACGCCATTATTATCTGGCCAACGAACGGTGAAGCGGTTATTCCTGCAGTGCGCAGGGCTTACCAAGCTGGTATCCCGGTCATTGTGACCAATTCAAACATTGCCGAAGCAGGCTTTGACTTTATCCGGTCTTTCTCTGGGCCAGACAACGTAACTCAGGGTCTTCGCTCAGCCGAAATCATGTGTGACAAGTTCAAGGATATGGGCATTGAGAACTCAGCGAAGGTAGTCCACATTACGGGCCAGCCCGGCTATACCACTGCGATTGAGCGTGCTGGTGGTTTTGAAGATCGTCTTCCAGAGGTCTGCCCAAATGTAGAAGTTGTTGATACTCAGCCAGGTGACTGGAACCGGGAAAAATCTCAGCAAGTCATGGAAGCGTTTCTGACACAGTATGACACTATCAACGGTGTATACGCTGGCGACGACAACATGGGCGTTGGCGCATTGAACGCGGCTCGTGCTGCTGACCGTGATGGCATTATCTTTGTCGGTGCTACCAACTTTGCAGTCGGCTATGATGCAATGGCTGCTGGTGAGTACTGGGGCTCAATCTACCAGTCTCCAGTAGACGATGCTGAAGCCGCCCTGCAGACGGCCATAGATGTTCTCGATGGCAAAGAAGTTCCATTCCTGAACTACTTTGACACCCCGAAAATCACTCAAGACAACCAGAGTAATTTCACCAAGCCAGTTTTCTAGTCCTGGCAAATGAAGGGGTGCCCTCGGGCCCCTTTTTGGGTGCAAGCAGTGTTAGCCTCCCTGTGTTCTCACGAACCTCGGAGGCTCTCTTAAACCTATATAATAACAAACGGTTTTAGGGATATTTCTATGGCAAATATAGCCAGACAACGAATTCTTACGGTGATTGGAAAGCAAGGCATACTAATAGCATTCATGCTGTTTATGGTGATCTTCGCATTGGCCAATTCCAATTTCCTGTCGTTGGATAATCTGCAAAGCGTAATCAGGTCTTCAGCGATTCTGGGGGTGATGGCGTTAGGCGTCACCTTTGTTGTCATCAGCGGAAATCTCGACCTCTCTGTCGGTTCCATGATGTCATTCTCAACCATTGTCGTGCTGGATTTGCACGACAAATTAGGGCCCAATCTGGCCATCCCTACTATGTACCTGATGACGCTCGGTTTAGGGGGTTTTATTGGGTATCTCGTTGGCTATTTACGACTTAACTCCCTGATTGTTACCTTGGGCATGCTCTCAGCAATTCACGGACTCACGCTGACCTATTCGGGTGGACAGAACATGGATATTGCTGATAAAAGCAATACCTGGTTCGGGTTTTTTGGCCGCGGTGAAATGTTCGGTCTGCCTGTTCCTATTATTCTGTTTATTTTGCTTGCTGCGTTTCTGGGCGTGCTTCTAGCGAAGACTCCTTTCGGCCGCAAAGTGTATGCCGTAGGCGGAAATCCGACAGCAGCGGCTTTCTCAGGCATCCCCCGAGCCCGCACGGTATTTACCTGTTATCTGATATCTGCGTTTTGCGTGGCAACGGCTGGGTTGATTCAGGCAAGTCGCTCCATGGGCAGCCAGAACACGGTTGGGCAGGGATATGAACTTGAGGTGTTGGCGGCTGTGATCCTGGGCGGGGCATCATTGCTCGGTGGGTCTGGTACTATCCTCAAAACAGTTATTGGTATATTAATACTCGGCTTTATTCAAAACGGACTCCTGCTAATGGGTTGGCCCTTCTATGTCCAGTTTGTCATCACCTGGATCATTATCATTCTTGCGGTATGGCTAGATATATCAGCCAAGCGTGGCAAGCTTTGGGCCTCAATTTAGGAGTAGGTAATGATTTCTGATTTTATTAAACGCAATCTCAGCACCAGTGCCATTTGGCTGTTCATTATCTTCGAGCTGCTCTTCTTCAGCATAGCGGGCCATTACCTGTCGTTCTCAGACGGTGAATTCATGGACCTTGGCAATATGCTGCTGCTACTCCAGCAATCTGCACCTATTGGTATTATCGCTGTCGGTATGACGCTGATTATGGTGAACGGCAACATCGACCTGAGTGTCGGGGCCGTGTTTGCCATCGCTGGTATCGTCATGCTCGATAGCATGACCTGGGGTATGTTTTCTGGTTTGGGCGATTGGGTCATTATAGTCAGCTGGATATTGGCGCTTGCAGCGGGGGCTTTACTCGGCGCGATCAATGGATTGATTGTCTGGAAAACAGGGGTTGACGCGTTCATCGTCACACTGGGTTCCATGCTGGGATACCGCGGGCTCGTTTTTATGTTCAATGGTGAGAACCCGACCTCACATCTTAACTGGACATTGGTCGATTTTGCTGAGGCTCAGTTTCTTGGCTTTAACACAGCAACCTGGTTTTTAGCCGGCTCTGTACTTGTGATTTGGCTGGTTACGCGTTACACCGTACACGGGCGCAATGCCTATGCGATCGGTAATAACCGGACTGCAGCCGTTAATGCAGGTATTCGGGTGGGTCCGCACATGGTCATCAACTTTGTGATTATCGGCTTTCTGGCCGCCCTTTCAGCCGTGGTCTTTTACTCGGGGAGTGGCTCTGTAAATCCAAATGACGGTCAACTCTACGAACTATGGGTAATTACGGCAGTCGTGCTGGGTGGCACCAAGTTGGCGGGCGGTTCAGGTTCGGTCATCGGTACTCTGGGTGGCGTTATCGCGATTCAGTTGCTGCGAAAGGGGCTCGGTTATATTGGTGCGGATACCTCAACCGTCAATCTTGTTATTGGCCTGATTCTGATTGTAGTTCTGTTTCTCGATCGTCAGCTTAACGTGAAGGGCGCACAGGAGTTAAAAGTATGACTCAGCCAACATCACCAGCCCTGCGTCTGGAAGGTATTGTTAAAACTTTTCCTGGTGTCAAGGCACTCGATAACGTCTCACTGGACGTTATGCCAGGCGAGGTTCACGCCCTGATGGGCGAAAACGGTGCCGGAAAATCAACGCTGATGAAAGTCCTCGGCGGTATCTATCAACCGGATGAAGGGTTGATCTATGTGGGGGACACAGCAGTTGTGATGTCGAACCCACTGGATTCCAAAGGTAAAGGCATTGTTTTCATTCACCAGGAGCTGAGTCTTGCGGAAGAGCTATCGGTGGCAGAAAACGTCTACCTTGGCGAGCTGCCGGTAAAATCCTTTGGTCGGGTTGACTGGGAAACACTCTATAAAAAAACCGATACCATTTTGGCGAAGCTGAAGGTTAGTTTTAACGCTCGTACCCGTGTAGGGGATCTGTCGATAGCCAATCAGCAGATGGTGGAGATCGCGCGTGCGCTGACCGTTGATGCGAAGGCAGTAATCTTTGATGAACCGACGGCCTCCCTGACCGATGCTGAGAAGCTTGTTCTTTTCGAAGTCATTGCCGACCTTAAGGATCAGGGTGTCGGCATTGTTTACATCTCTCACCGCATGGAAGAGATTTTCAAAATGACTGATCGGGTCAGCGTACTTCGGGATGGTCAGTACCAGGGTTCCTTGTTAACAGCCGATACCAACGAGGAAGAGATCACTCAAATGATGATCGGGCGCAAGCTTGATTTGACCAGAGCACCCCTGAATCACGAGTTGGGGGATATAGCCTTAGAGGTTAGAGATCTGAGCTGCGGGTCTTCTTACCGCAACGTTAATTTTCAGGTTCGCTGTGGCGAAGTCCTGGGATTCTATGGCTTGGTGGGGGCTGGTCGCACAGAAATCGCAGAAACGTTGTTCGGGCTCAGGCAACCCAATACCGGGACTATCCTCCTGGACGGTGAAGAGATGCACATCAGGTCTCCCTCTGCCGCGATTAGAGCGGGTATTTCGCTTGTGCCCGAAGATCGCAAAACGCAAGGCCTGGTGTTGGGGATGAACTGCCGTGACAACATGACCCTGCCTCAGGTTGATGACATGACAGCGGGGCCGTTCGTATCGGACGGTGCTGAAGTGGCGGTGTTCGATTTGTACCGGGATCGCCTCGACATCCGCACACCAGGGTGGCGGCAAACCGTCGGCAATCTGTCCGGTGGCAACCAACAGAAGATCGTTATTGGAAAGTGGCTGTCCATGCACCCCAAAGTGTTGATCGTAGATGAGCCTACTCGTGGCATTGATGTGGGCTCGAAATCCGCGATTCACAAGTTGATACGAGAGCTGGCCGCGAGCGGATATGCCATCATCGTGATTAGCTCGGAAATGCCCGAAGTGCTGCACGTATCTGACCGAATTGTGGCTATGTTCTCTGGCGAGATTATTAGAACATTTACGGCCGAGGACGTAACTGAAGATAATCTAATCCAGGCGATATCCGGGATTAAATCAAAATAACCATAAACACTGTGGTGCGATTACTGTAAAGAGGCCAGTAGCCGCACCCTAAGTGAGAGGGATACCATGAGCAATATAATTTTGGATCAGAGCATTGTTGACGCAGAGGCACTGGATCCGCGCTGGAATTGGGACCGACAAATTCCAGCGCCAGGTCACATGAGTGTCGATTTTGAAGAGCGAGTCGATTTTAAACGTCTTCATCGTTATCGTGTAGCACGAGCTCGGCAAGCATTGCAGCAATCTGATCTGGGTGCGGTGCTATGTTTTGATAATAACAACATCCGCTATTTGACAAGCAGCGTGATAGGCGAATGGTCGCGCGACAAGATTTGTCGCTATGCGTTATTCACAGGCAACTCTGATCCATACTTGTGGGACTTCGGTAGTGCTGCTTCTCATCATCGACTTAACAACCCGTGGTTTGAAAAAGATCACTGGCGGGCTGGTATGCTGGGCTTGCGGGGTTCAGTCAGCGAAGAAGCCGGCCTTTTCGCTAACGCCGCTAAGGAAATCGCCGACTTGCTAAAACAAGAAGGCGTATTCGATATGCCCGTCGGTGTTGATATTTGTGAGCCACCCATGTTTTTTGCTTTGCAGCGTGAGGGTATTGATGTCCGCGATTGTCAGCAAGTTATGCTCAGTGCACGCGAAATTAAGAGCATGGACGAAATTATTCTTCTGAATCAATCCGCGGGTATGGTTGATGGTGCGTATCAAGTTATTGCAGATGCGTTGAAGCCCGGTAGACGCGAAAATGAAATGGTCGCCCTTGCGAATAAGTTTTTGTACGAGAACGGCTCTGATGATGTAGAAGCAATCAATGCGGTGTCGGGTGAGCGTTGTTCGCCGCACCCCCATAACTTTACTGACCGTATGTATCGTCCAGGGGATCAAGCCTTCTTCGATATCATTCAATCGTACATGGGTTACCGAACGTGTTACTACCGCACGCTCAATATAGGTAGTAAAACACATGCCCAAGAGTATGCGTATACCGTGGCTCGAGAGTGGATTGACAATGCGATCGATCTCGTAAAACCAGGCATGACAACAGATAAGATCGCGGCAGTCTGGCCTCGAGCACAAGACTTTGGTTTTGATTCAGAAATGGAAGCCTTTGGTTTGCAGTTCGGCCACGGCCTGGGGTTAGCGCTACATGAGCGGCCGATCATCAGCCGCCTGGTCTCTTTTGAAAATCCGTTCGAGTTAAAAGAAGGGATGGTTTTCGCACTTGAAACCTATTGTCCTTCTGCTGATGGTAACGGGGCTGCGCGTATAGAAGAAGAAATTGTTGTAACGGCTGATGGTTGTCGAGTCATCACTCTGTTCCCTGCGCAAGAGCTATTTGTCGCCAATCAATACTAGTTGGCAAGCACCAGAAAATTATAGTCATCTGTCTGAATAGACTATTGAATTGCACAGGCATTAGGGGGAGTTTATGGCTGTTTATACCTATGAGTCCGTGGAAACGGGCGAACGCTTTGATTTTGTACAAAAAATGGACGATACGCGCTATACAGAACATCCGGACACCGGAGAGCAGCTCATACGCGTTATTGTTTCCGGCGTAGCGATCAGATACAACGGAATCCGGAATCACGTGCAGGTTAACAAGAAACTGCCCGCTGCGACTGCTTGTGGATGTGCCTCAAATGCCGCACTAGCACAACAAATGTTTTCTAATTCGAGAGAAACACCTCGTTATGGTTCTGTCGCAAGTCGTCGAACGGTGACGGGTGGTGTTAGTAGGCAAAAGCAGGGTAGTTCCAGTCACAGTCACACACACGGTCCAGGCTGCGGACACAAGCATTAATATAAGAGATCAATATTATGGCAAATTTATCCAAGAAAGATGCTCCCAGGTTACTCCAGGCCTACCAGCAAATGGTAACGATTCGAGAGTTCGAGAATAATGCCAACGAGTTGTATTTGAGTGCCAAAATGCCTGGGCTTACTCATATGTACAGCGGCCAGGAAGCTGTGGCGGTGGGCATTTGCGAAGCACTAAAAAGTACAGACTATATCACCAGCACCCATCGCGGCCATGGCCACTGTGTTGCAAAAGGCGCTGACCTGAAATTGATGTTCTGTGAACTGCTGGGCAAAAAAGAGGGCTATTGCAGGGGGAAGGGAGGTTCCATGCATATTGCTGATCAGAGCAATGGTAACCTGGGTGCCAATGCAATCGTGGCCGGCAGTGTTGGTATTGCAACTGGCGCTGCACTGCGTTCGAAAATGCTCAAAACAAGTGATGTGGCCGTTTGTTTTTTCGGCGATGGTGCTTTAGGACAAGGAGTGCTTTATGAGTGCATGAACATGGCTGCTCTTTGGGATCTACCTGTTATCTACGCCTGCGAGAATAATCTCTATGGTGAATATACCCACGTCGATGAAATGGCAGCTGGCTCGTTAACGGCAAGAGCAGAAGCGTTTGGAATCGAGACTCATCGAATAGATGGCCAGGATTTTCTGGCAGTGAATAAACTGTCTGAGGAACTCGTGGAGCGTGCACGCAACGGAGAGGGCCCATTCTTTATCGTGATGGATACCTATCGCTATCACGGCCATCATGTCGGCGATATCAATAGAGCCTATTACCGAAGTAAAGAAGAAGAAACGCACTGGAAGACGGATCGTGACCCTATATTGATTTTGGGGGAGGTGCTTCTATCCAAAAAGTGGGCGACACAATCCGAGCTGGATGAAATACAGGCATTAATAGTGAAGCAGGCTGCTGACGCTGTTGCCTATGCGCTTGATGCGCCTTATCCAGATGTTTCCGAAGTAGATATGCACGTTTTTGCCGAATAGCTAAGGCCGGAGAATACGAATGAGAAATATTACATGGTCGCAGGCGATGAATGAAGCAATCGCGGAAGAGATGCGGCGGGATGAGACTGTATTTATTATGGGTGAAGACGTTGCCGAGGCAGGCACGCCATTCAAAGTGACGTCCGGATTGGTTGAGGAATTCGGTACACAAAGGGTTCTGGATACGCCGATTTCAGAGCCAGGTTTTATGGGTTTGGCAGTTGGTGCCGCGTTAACGGGCATGAGACCCATTGTCGATCTCATGTTCGGCGATTTCATATATCTGATTATGGATCAGTTAGCTAACCAGGCTGCAAAGCAACACTATATGTCAGGTGGCAAGTTAACAGTGCCTTTGGTTGTGCGAACTAACATGGGCGCAACCCGGCGCAGCGCAGCGCAACATAGCCAAAGTTTGCAGGTATTGGTGGCTCATATACCTGGACTTAAAGTCGCTATGCCGTCAACGCCTTATGAAGTTAAAGGGCTGATGAAAACGGCGATTCGTGATAACAACCCTGTCGTGATATTTGAAGACAAGTTGTCTTACCAAATGAAAGGTAACGTACCTGAAGAGGAGTATTTAATTCCTCTCGGTACAGCGAATGTGTTGTCGCAAGGTACTGATATTACCCTTATTGGAACCTCTTCAATGGTACAGGTGTGTGAGGAAGCAGCCGTTAAGCTTGCCGCACAGGGCATTAGTGCCGAGGTGATTGATGTTCGCACCATAGCCCCGCTTGATGATGCAACCTTTGTCAATTCAGTTAAAAAGACCGGTCGCGCTATTGTAGTTGACGAGGGCCACCAAAGTTTTGGTGTGACCTCTGAGATTGTCGCTCGGCTCAATGAGCAAGCGTTTTACTACCTTGACGCTCCATTGACACGAATGGGAGCGATGGATGTACCAATCCCATTCTCGCCCGCATTAGAAGATATAACCGTTCCCACGGCCGATGGAGTTGCGCAGAAAGCTATGCAATTAGTCACGGGGGAGCTCTAATGGCACATGATATAATAATGCCTGTACTTGGTATGAACCAAGATACAGGAATAATTGCCGATTGGTTAAAGCAGCCCGGAGAGTGGGTTAATGCTGGCGATGCGGTAATGTCGGTCGAAACCGATAAAGCAGTGCAGGATATTGAGTCCCGTTATGAAGGCTATTTGTCCCATGTAAAGTTCCCAGCTGGAGCCGAAGTCCCCGTCGGTGATGTGGTAGCGCAGTTAACGGCGGAACCAGTGACCGAGGAAGAACAGGCTGCAGAAGTCCCTGCCGTCAAGGAAGAAGAAAAAGCTGTCGAAAGCACTGAAGCACCTGACGCTGTAGCGCCAGAGAAGGTCACTCCTGCAAAAGCTAAAAGTGTTCCAATGAGTTCATCGAATGGGAAGATACTTGCATCACCGAAGGCGAAAAAACTAGCCGTTGAGAAAGACATCAGTCTTAAAGACATGGTTGCAAACGGTGCGGTACAGCCTATTCATGCGTTGGAAGTCGGCAACTATTCGCCACGTGTTGCAGCAGTCGCTCGGACCCAGGGTAAAATAAGTGCAACCATCGATCCGGCCATGTTCATCAGTACTGAGCAGTGGCTGGGTTCTGAAAGCGTCGAGATATCACGGGCCGAACTACTGGCCTTCCTGAGTGTCGGAACTTTGCGATATATGGACGTCATTCAGGAAGACTTTGATTGTCTGGTTAGTATTCCAGATGAAAACGTAAGTCTGTTGAATCCTGATAAGTCAGGGTTGAAAAATCTGGAGAAAACATCCGACGATGACGGTTATGTCAGTGTATGGGACTTTACCGAATCGGCTATTTCAGATTTTGAGCTGGACAGCTCATCGCAACTAAATCTCAGCTTTTTTGGTCGCGATATCTGGACAGTTGAGTTGCGCTTTGACACTCAGATCGTCAGTTCAAAGCAAGCCGTCGCCATTGTAACCGAATTGACTCAGCGTATATCTCAACCGTTGCGCCAATTGTTATAAGGAGTACCCATGACAAATTTTAGAAATCAGCTGTATATCAATGGCGAATGGAGAAACTCGTCCTCTGGTAAAGTATTTGACATTACAAATCCCGCAGACGAGTCCATATTGACCCAATGCGCGTCTGCCGATGTCGAAGATGCCGCTTTGGCCCTGGAGGCTGCTGCCGATGCGGCCTCAGTATGGCGAAACATGAAACCGCGTGAGCGAAGCGAAATTCTTCGCAAAGCGTTTGAATTGATGACTGCACGTCTGTCTGATTTTGCGGAATTAATCACCCTCGAAAATGGTAAAGCCGGTACCGATGCGATGGGCGAAGCTACTTACGCAGCTGAGTTCTTCCGTTGGTTTGCCGAAGAAGCGGTCAGAGCAGAAGGTATGCTTGGTATGGCGCCATCCAGTGGTGCCCGGATCATGGTTCACCATAAGCCCGCCGGTATTGCCTACCTGATTACGCCATGGAACTATCCAGCGGCAATGGGTACTCGTAAAATTGCACCGGCACTGGCAGCAGGGTGTACGGTCATCATAAAGCCGGCCTCAGAGACACCTTTGACGCTGCTGGCGTTAGCTGATTTGCTGGCAGAAGCTGGCGTGCCGAAGGGCGTGGTAAATATTCTTCCTACTCAGCAGCCCAGAGAAATATCAGACGTTATCATGAACGACCCCAGGGTTCGTGTGATCTCGTTTACTGGCTCCACGGGTGTTGGCAGAAACCTGTTAAAGCAAGCTGCAAATACTATTTTGAAGCCGGCTATGGAATTGGGTGGTAATGCACCGTTAATCGTGGCGCATGATGCCGACATTGATGTTGCTGTCACCGGAGCCATGTTAGCGAAGATGAGGAACCTGGGTGAAGCCTGTACTGCGGCTAATCGTTTCTATGTTCATGAATCGGTCGCTGAAGAGTTCACCAGAAAGTATACGTTAGCCATGAAGAAGCTAAAAATGGGTAACGGGCTGGAAGCTGACGTAGATGTTGGTCCATTGGTGAATGCAGCAACTCGCGATAAGGTTAAAGATTTTGTTGCGGATGCTGTTGAACGCGGAGCCAAAATAGAACTGGGTGGCTACTTACCAGACGGCCCGGGTTATTTCTATCCACCAACGGTATTGAGTAATGTTCAAGATGGATCGAAATGTTTGTCGGATGAAATATTTGGTCCGGTAGCCGTCATTCAGACCTTTAAAGATGAGGCTGAAGTCGTCAGGCGCGCTAACGATACTGAATATGGATTGGTGGCCTACGTCTTTACACAGGATATGAAGCGAGGCTTGCAACTGTGTGAAAGTCTCGAATTCGGCATGGTGGGTCTCAATCGCGGACTGGTGTCTGATCCTGCAGCTCCTTTTGGTGGCGTCAAGCAATCCGGTCTGGGTCGGGAAGGCGGACATGAAGGTCTGTTAGAGTTTATGGAAGCACAATATATTTCAACGGTGTGGTAATGATGAAAACCCAGGTCCCAAACAAGACACCTTCCCAGCGAGCGGATGCTTTTGCCAATGGTCTTACCCAGGAAAAGGCTTCAATGCAGAATGTTGATGGAGCTCGGTATTGGCAGGTTAATCACGCCGACTACGGTGACGTGTCTGAAGAGCCGTTAAGCAAAGTTGCCTTGCTGGCCGCTGATAATTTGTTGGCAGCAAGTCAGATGATTCCCACGGTTACTCACGGAGATAAGACCACCATTGACCGATTGGAAGCCTTTCGTAAGTCGTTAAAAGATGAAATGCAAGCATCCGGCGTTAAGCTATCATCGCTTGCTTTTTTCGTTAAAGCACTTGCAAAAACGCTAAAAGAATACCCTCGCTTCAATAGTTCACTGACACCAGATTTTAAAACGCTGGTGCTTAAGAGCTACGTGCATATCGGCATAGCAGTAGATACCGAATATGGCCTGGTTGTTCCCGTTATTCGAGATGCAAACTATAAGGGGATTGTTGATATTGCCAAAGAAATTGGATCTTTGGCAAAAGCTGCACGGGAAAAGAAGCTGAAGGGTGAGAACTTTGGCGGTGCCTCTATGACGATATCAAGCCTCGGAGGTATTGCCGGTACTCATTTCACACCCATTGTGAACCCTCCTGAAGTTGCTATTCTCGGGATAACCAAGGCGACTGTGGAGCCGGTTTGGAACGGGGAAGACTTTAAGCCTGAAACCAGGTTGCCGCTTGATATTACTTATGACCACCGTGTTATTAATGGGGCAGATGCGGCTCAGTTTTTGAAGTATTTCTGCACGTTATTGGATGAACCCAGAAGGTTGTTGGTATAGATCATGACAGATATTCAACTATTAATACTCGGCGGTGGTCCTGGTGGCTATGCAGCTGCATTTCGTGCCGCAGATCTGGGTCTGAAGGTTGTCCTGATTGAGGACCGGGAATCACTGGGCGGAGTTTGTCTAAATGAAGGGTGTATACCATCGAAGGCATTGCTTCATGTTGCGAACGTTATCCGAGAGGCACGTCATGCTGAACAGTACGGCGTTGTGTATAAAGAACCCGAGATAGATGTCAGGAAGCTGATCGCCAATAAAGACAGTATAGTCAGCAACCTGACCGGGGGGCTTGTCGGTCTGGCTCGTCGGCGAAAGGTTAAAGTGGTCCATTCAAACGGGAAGTTGTTGAGTTCAAATACAATTCAGGCCGGAGATGAGATTTACACCTTTGAAAAGGCGATTATCGCCGTCGGTTCCCGCACTGTTGCGTTACCAAACTGGCCAGTTCACGAACGGATCTGGGATTCTACAAGAGCTCTGGAAATGCCGGAAATACCCAAGCGTCTGGCTATTGTTGGGGCCGGTATAATCGGGCTGGAAATGGCAACCATCTACAGTGCGCTCGGTTCCAAAGTAACGCTGATTGAATTGGCAAAAGATCTACTCCCGATGGTCGATGAAAATGCCGTAGCCATTCTTCGAGATCGACTCGAAAAATATGGTTGCGAGTTTCTGCTGGGAACGTCGGTCGAGCAAGTCAAACCTTCCAAAAAGACGGTTTCACTGTCTTATGCCCAGGGTGGCAGTGACGAGTTCGATGTCGTGATCTCCTCAGTAGGTCGGCGCTCGAACGCGGATGCAATTGACTGTAAAGCGGCCGGTATAACATTGAGCAAAGGTGACATTATTGATGTCGATGAACAGTGTCGTACCTCTGTCCCCACTATCTTTGCGGTGGGCGATGTAACCGGTATGCCGATGCTTGCGCACCGTGCTACTCATCAGGGTAAGGTAGCTGCAGAGGTTATTGCTGGCCATACGGTAAAAATGAACACTACCTTGATCCCGTCTGTCGCCTATACTGACCCGGAGTTGGCTTGGGTGGGTCTGAACGTCGAGGAAGCCAAGGCGGATGGATTCAATGCGAAATCGACGGATTTTCCATGGCAAGCCAGTGGGCGGAATCTGGCCAACGGTGGCACTGACGGTTTAACCAAATTAGTGTATTGCGCCGATTCCAATCGTATTTTGGGTGGAACCATCGTGGGCACCAATGCCGGTGAGCTGTTGGCTGAGGTTACCCTGGCAATCGAGATGTGCGCGACCCTGGAAGATATTTCGTTGACGGTACATGCACATCCAACGCTCTCTGAAACGGTCGCATTTGCGGCAGAGCGGGCGCTCGGTACGCTAACAGACCTGTAACTTAGTGGTTTTTCATACAGATGTGGGCTGGCTATTTTGTTACCGGGACTGTGTATCGCGTTAAAACAACGGTGTTATTGCACTTCCGGTACTTTTAGCCGACATCTGTACTTCCCAGTTTTTGACCTTGCTGCCTGTGTCTGATCGAGGCCAAAAGGCACTCCCCCTGACTTAGAACATGTCTATGCTAGTTGCCAGGATAGCGCGGAGCTACTTCTGTGGCAGCTGCATTGCAGCAGAACCGGCGCTGGTATCAACCGGACATTCCCTTCCCACAGCCTCATCACTCGACTAGTATCACCGAGATCAAATGTGCCAATAGTTTCCTGATGGTGATCGCTGGAATTCAAAAAGCATCATTTTGCATCACTTCTCTCGCGTTTCACAAACAGGAAATGGTGCTATTAAGCCAAAAGGTTGAAAAGTAGCATATGCACGTATCCAGAATCGAATTGGGAATCAAAGTCAATTGGGTACAGATTGCGCTGCAACTTGTACAGATTTTCCTGGTTGGTCTGACCATCGGTATGACGCGAGTTGTAATACCGGGGTTGGCAGAAACTGAATTTGGCCTTGAAGCACAGTCTTTTTTTCTGCTGACATCTTTCGTGGTCGTTTTCGGTGCTGTGAAGGCGGTGATGAATTTGTTTGCCGGCAAGTGGAGTGAGCATGTTGGTAGAAAGCGAATTCTGATTGCGGGTTGGCTGGCGGCGATCCCGATTCCATTTATGTTGTACTGGGCACCCAGTTGGAACTGGGTTGTCGCAGCGACGGTGCTGCTCGGGCTCAATCAGGGGCTGGCGTGGTCTATGGCGTTGAACAGCAAGCTGGATCTGGCCAAACCGTCTCAGAAGGGCCTGATTAACGGCTTGAATGAGTTCTCTGGATATGCAGCAGTAGGGATAGCGGGCGTTGTAACAGCTCTGATCGTTGAGGCATTGGGTGCTCGCCTTGGCATGCTGGTATTCAGTCTTGCCGTAGTGGTATCGGGTTTGTTACTTGCCTGGTTAACGATTGTGGAGACGCTGCCCTGGGCAAAACTCCATCAGCAGCCAAACAAAGCCGATAAGGATACCCCTCGTCAGTCTCTGACACAGTTGTTCAAGTACGCCAGCTTGCAGAGCAAGCCGTTGATTGCACTTAACCAGGCCGGTCTGGTTGAAAAGTTTACCGATGCTCTGATCTGGATTTTCCTGCCCATATTTTTCTTACAGCAGGGGCTGACGCTGGTTCAGGCAGGTTCAATTATCGCCATTTATGGCCTGACCTGGGGGGCATTGCAGCTGGTTACTGGCCCATTGTCCGACCGGATAGGGCGTAAGGGACTCATTGTCTGGGGCATGGTATTTTCGGGAGCAGGTGTACTGGCCATACCGTTTACCACAACGGTTGGATTATGGAGCGCAGAGGCAGCGCTGGCAGGTATTGGTATGGCTATGCTGTATCCAAACCTGGGTGCCGCCGTAGGCGATTTCGCACCCCCGGAACATCGGGCATCCTTAGTGGGTATCTACCGCTTTTGGCGGGATTCCGGTTATGCCTTTGGTGCATTGCTGATGGGTATCCTGGCTCAATGGTCACAAAGCATGGTGATACCGTTTGTGTTTGTGGCCGGTTCAATGTTCTTTTCAGCGGCCTGGCTGGTCTGGTGGTTGCCGGGCTGGCGTAAAGGCGAGTCACACAAGTAGCCTTTTTTTTAGACAAATCGAGCGACTCTTTTAGCGCATCGTGAGTCACGTTAAAGTGCGTAAATACTGTCCTTTTTCATCCTACTGGCTATCGTTCGTGAGGTGTTTATAATCCGCGCGTTGTTGATAGATCAACAGGGCAGCGGTCACTCAAATTTCCTTCATTGAATTATGGGTTAAGGGTCCACCATGCTTTTGTCTTCACTTGCTATCGTTTTCGGCCTGACTGTTGTCGCAGTGGGTACATCCCTTCCTGAATTCGTGCCCTCGATCATTGCGGCACGCAAAGGGGAGCACGACATTGCACCGGGCAACATCATTGGGTCGAACCTGTTTAACACGCTCGCCGTGGTGAGTATTGCCGGACTGATCGCTCCTTTGTCAGTCGGACCGGAGGTATTCTCCCGCGACATGATGGTGATGGCCGGGCTGACGCTGCTGTTGTGTGTCTTTGGCTACGGCTTGCGCTGCCAGGGCCGCATCAACCGGCTTGAAGGCGGAGTTTTGCTGGCCGCTTACCTTGCCTACACCGGTTATCTGATCAGCACCCTGTTTTGACCGGTTGAGTCTGGTGTTGCGGGCGCAGCCATTACAGCCAGCCTTTGTTTTTGAAAAACAAGTAGGGGGATATCCCGGAGGCGAGCATTAACACCAGAGCCATCGGGTAGCCCAGCATCCAGTTTAATTCCGGCATGACAGTGAAGTTCATACCATAGATGCTGGCCACCAGAGTTGGAGGCAGAAATACCACTGCGGCAATGGAAAAGGTTTTGATGATTTTGTTCTGGTTGATGTTAATAAACCCCTGGGTGGAATCCATCAGGAAGTTGATTTTGTCGAACAGAAAGCTGGTGTGGGTGAGCAGGGTTTCGATGTCGTGCAGCACCTCGTTGCACAGCGCCGGACTTGAAAGCCGGCTGCGAATCTGGCGCTGCAAAAAAGTCAGCGAGCGCTGGGTATCCATCAGACACAGCCGAATTTTCCCGTTGCTGTCTTCCAGTTTTGCCAACTGATCAATGGCCCATTCCAGATCCGAATCTTCCTCTTCCAGCACCACCTTGCTGACGCTTTCCAGGTCACGATGAATGTCTTCTATAAAGTCGGCGAGGTTTTCTACTTTTTGTTCAAAAATGGTTAACATCAGGTCGGCCGGGGAGGCGGCTTCTACCTGGCCGCGTCGTGCCCGCAGGCGCAGCAGCCGAAAGTCGGCCAGCTTGCCTTCGCGAACCGTGATAAGTCGCTTTGCCTGCAGAATAAACGCAACAGTCGCCGTTTTATGACGCCCTTCTGAGTGGCTTAGAAACAGGGAGTGAACGTGAATGCCCTCGTCGTCAATAAAATACCGGGCTGAGGATTCGATCTGCGACACATCGCTGCTTTGCGGCAATTCCGAGCGCATTAGCGCATTGATCAGATCCCGTTCACTGGCATCCGGCTCGTTCGCATCAAGCCAGTCTGCTCGGGTAATATCGCTTTTTGATACTTGCTCAAGGGGCAACTGATAAATTTTATTCTGGTCGAGTTTAAATAAACGCAGCATGGGACAAGGTCCTGAAAATATACCAAAGTCATACTACTGTACCGGGAACCGTTGGCAAACTCACCTGCTGCTGGCGCACTTGTACCGACAGCAGAGGGCATGCGGGCCGTGACTTCTATATCCGGTCATTCTGCTATCGAATGAGTGATTATTTGATTTGGGGTAGGGCATCGATAACGCTGTTTACGAAAGATTGTAATCTGAGTTGGGGAATGCAGCGTCCCGCACTGGAGCCCAGTGTCTGAAAGCATCCATATGTCGGCTTTCGGTTTAAGGTGATAGTCTAGAGAACTTGTTTCTCAAGTTTAAGCCCTGTCATGCCTAACGCTTCACAATACCTGTCGCGCCCTCTGGCCATTGCCATTCTGGTATCTGCAGCCTGCCTGTTTGCTGCCAATCACGTGGCGGCCCGGGTTGCCTTTGATGATGGTACCGGCTTGTTGCTGGCCCTATTGGCGCGAGGAGGCATTGCCTTTTTGTTGATGTTAAGTCTGGTTATCGCGCAAGGGCACAAGCTCACCATTCCAGCGGGTAAGCGCCGCTGGCAATGCTTGTTGGGATTACTGATCGCCGGCCAAAGCCTGTGCCTGTATTCAGCGGTGGCTCGCATTCCAGTGGCGGTGGCTCTGCTGCTGGTCAACACTTGGCCCATTCTCTATGCATTGCTAACCTGGCTGCTGGGGGGACGACGGCCAACGCTGCGCTTTGTCGTGATTATGTCGATTATTCTGGTCGGTCTGGTGATGGTGCTGGATTTGGGGACCTGGTTGTCAGATCCTTCGGTCATGGGTCCTGGCTGGTTGCCGGGTATCATGTTTGCCGAAGCGGCGGCGCTGTTTTTTGCGGTTGCGATCTGGGTTACCGAAAATCGGCTGGCCCAGTTGCCTGGTGCAGTGCGCAGTGTTTTCACCATGATGACAGTCATCGCAATCATGGTGATCGCTGGTGCACTGGGCATCGTGCCCGGCGGGCTGGCTTTGCCTCAGAGTCAGGCTGGTTGGATTGGGCTGGTCAGTCTTGCCGCTTTGTATGGTACCGCCTCAACCGTGTTGTTTGTGCTGGTACCCCGGCTGAATATGGCGCGTAATGCTCCGGTAATGAACCTTGAGCCGGTTGCCTCCCTGTTGTTCGGTTTCGTAATTCTGGGCCAGATTCT
>Ga0307930_1000461_pt1 | contig 32697 bp, 28 predicted proteins | sample OrgLakmetageno46_FD_203161 | JGI IMG/M metagenome (GOLD analysis project Ga0307930, IMG submission 203161) | Saline water microbial communities from Organic Lake, Antarctica - #46 | ecosystem: Environmental > Aquatic > Non-marine Saline and Alkaline > Saline | place: Antarctica: Organic Lake...
GGCCGAGGACCCCGCCGCCTGCGCTTACGAAGCCCTGGAGCAGCTCCGCTGGTTCAAGCAGCGAGCGCCCGCCGCAGCCAATGCCCTCTACGACAACGTTTGTGCCCGTGGCCTGCGCTGCGTGGCCCAGGAACTGGCCCACGAAAGCTTGGCGGCCGTCTTGAACAAAGGGCGAGCCGCCCGAAGCGCCAGCGACGCGTTTGAGGCGCGATCTACGGCGCCACGGCCGTCGCCCTTGGCGGCTCCAGTGCGGCCGCCGTCGCCACGGGCGGACCATGTGCGTGAACCAGCGTCTTCCGTGACGCGAGACCGAGACTCGTCGACGTCGCCCCGAAGTGCGTCGCCCCGTATCAACCCTGTTGCGCGAGAAAAGAAAGTCGGAGTGACCCCTGCGCAGTAGAATTGGCGGGGATCCGAACATATTTTTGTCTTTTTGATTTTTTGGTGGGGAAAGGGGACTAAAATTTTTATGAAGTTGTTAATATCACCCAGAACGACACTACCTCTCGAGCCTCGAGTGAACTCTTAGTGAACTCAAGAAATGCTTACGCAAATGAATTTACCTGATGTGCGCACGAAAGTATTCAAAAAATGAAGACCTATATCATACCTCAAAACAAATTTGGCACATCACATATAAAACGGATTCCGATACACGATACAGGGACACACCCACGATAACCGAGCCGATTTTCGGATTTTATAAGTGAGTTGCGAATTAATCAGAGGGGGGAATTCAGAACTCAGTCACCCAGACCTCCAAGCAAATGGCTCCGTTTCTTCCGTCTTTCATTCTCTTTTCTGACGTCCTATTGGGGTGAACACATGCCTACTGGTACGGAGAACGGTGAACACATGCCTACGAGTACGGTTAAGGCAGTGGCCCTGCAATACTTCAGCTCAAGCGCTAATGCGCTTTCGACGCAGGAATAAGTAGAGCAGCGAGCCACTACCTGACTCCATGGATGTCGCAAATTGTTAAGTCGCTGCTTGCATTAAGCTGTCTTCTTCTTGGCTGCCAGAGAGCGCAAGTTCGTGGACGCGTCAGGGCCAAGCGCAGCCGCCATGTCTGCGAGCAGCCCCGGTGCGCCCAAGAGTTGCGCGGGAGTCCCCACCTGGCGAACCGCGCCGTCGGCCATGACCACCAGCTGGTCGAAGCCCACCACGGTGTGGAGGCGGTGCGCAATCACCACGAGAGTCGCGTTGGGAAACGCTTGCGACACGCACTTCTGCACCCGCGCGTCGGTGGCCGCGTCGACGTGGCTCGTGGGCTCGTCCATGCACACGACTTTGCTCTTCTTCAGCAGGGCGCGAGCAATGGCGAGCAGCTGCCGCTCTCCTGCCGACAGAATGGACCGGCCGTCGTCGTCGGACCCGCCGCCCACCTGCTGGCGCATCAAGCCAGGAGACAGGCCCACCTGGTCCAAGACAGCGGCACACTCCGCGTCGGTGCGCTCGTCAAAGGGATCTAAGTTGTTTCGCACGGTGCCAGCCATGAGCACTGTCTCTTGAGGGATCATGGACATGGCGCTCCGCAAGCGTTTCAAGCTCAGTGAAGCTGCGTTCAGACCATCGATGCAAATGTCGCCGCCTTCTGGCTCTACAAGGCGGAATAGGGCCACTAAAATGGTGCTCTTGCCTGCGCCAGTGCGGCCAACGATTCCACAGCGCTGGCCAGCGCCAACGTGAAAGCTGACGCCAGACAGCGAGGGCGCCAAGCCAGTGCGGTAACGCAGGGTCACGTCCCGAAACTCAAGGAGCCCAGCGGAAGGCCACGAAGGAGGTGGGTCCACAGTTTGTTCGTCAGGAGTAGCTTCGTGGGGCACTTTTCCGTTGGGAAGGTATTCAAACAGCCGCTCAAGTGATGTGCTCGTGACGGCCAGCGCCAACAGCATGGAGAAGGTGTACTAGAGTAGGGAGCAAAGAATGAAAGGATAAATAATGACGTGATATACTGATCAACGACAAAAAAATGAATGAACATGATAATTCACCTGTCCGGAATGAGGGCATATGACTGCATACGCAAGAGCAACTGGAGCGAGAGTAGGCGGCACGATGTCACCAACAATTATCATGAAGGCGACCGAGATGATTATGACCAAGCACCAACACTGAGCTGTAAGAAGTGAGCAATCCGATATTGAATTTTCCATGAAATGAGCTTTGAGCATATCGTCAATATTTTTCGAGTGGCGCTTTACGAAGAAATCCTCGCAACCTATTGCCAAGGCGACATCACGAGCCCTCTCAGCTTCATGCACATTGGTGACCACCGGAGCAACCGAATTGTTCGAAAGCCGCTTGAGATCGCGGTTTACGGTGTTGATTGTCACCATCGAGAAGCCCAAACCAGCAATACAAAATAATATCAGTGGGGTAAGTTGAGGCACAATAATGCACATCATCAAAATGATATTAGAGAACATTGTACACTGATTAATGCCAGACTCAAGCAGCATTGACCATCGTGTGTCCATCGCCTCGATGTCGTTGCCAAATCTCGAAATGATCCTTCCTGATGGAGTCGACTCAAACCAACTCATGGGTGCCGCTATGACGCTACGAAAACACTGCCCGTGGAGATTCTCGCCGGCCTTCGTGGCAGCGCAGACCAAAATAAATGAAGCAACAACTAGAAAGAGAAGGTGGCCAAAGGAAAGGCACCCATATATGGCTGCGAAACCAGCGTTCGGCTTGTCGTTTGCCGCCCAGAGGGCAATGAAAACATCATTCAGCGCTAGCACAACGACAGAAAGCACGTAACCGCTTACACTGAGTGCCAAAGTCGGTCGGTGAGCTGACTTTGCCCATTCGTCCACCACCTTCCATGTAACGGCACCTCGGACCACATGTTCTTTGAGCACCAGTTCAGTGGCCGGAGTAGCATCAACGCTTGTTTTACCGAGGGGCTTACTAGCCGATGCGTCATTGCTCAAAGTTGAAGCACCTATGATGCGAGTGGAATTAAGCACTTCAGACGAAGGAAGGTCGTCTTCTTCCTTGTCCTCTTCCTTGGTGCTTTCACTCGAGTCATTTTCAGTGATGTAATTTTCCAAGAAAGCTGTCCCTGTAGGACTTCTCATGAGCCCCTGATAATCACCGTTGAAGATGAGGTTACCCTTCTCTAAGTGGAGAATTCGATCACATTCTGGTAGAAGGTTCAATTGAGATAGCACAATTAAGGCAGCTCGATGTTTTGGCTTCTCTCGAGTGTAGGAAACCAGTGCATCGAAAACTTTCCGCGCAACATTTGGGTCTAAAGCAGCCAGAGAGCCGTCCAGACAAAGTAAATCAGGTTTGCCATAGATGGCCCTAGCGATGCAAAGTCTGTGAGATTGGCCACCCGAAAGAGTAGTTCCACGCTCTCCAACAACCGTATGTTTGCCGCCTGGTAGATGCTCGAGATCCTGAAGAATTAAAGTTGAAGGTTCAGTTTTAGATGGACAGGAAAACGGACACTGACTTTCATAAATCACTCACTTTCTCGAATTGTGCGAACGAAAGCGCAAATTGAAAAGCATCAGCATCGAACGAACGGCCGAGTAAAATATTTTCCTCTATAGTTCCTGAAACTACGACTGCTTCTTGAGGGGAATAGCCAGTATTTGGTGTAGTTGCTATCAGACACCCAGCCCCCTCGTCCGCATCGTGTGAAGGTGGCACGGAACCAAGAATGGCCTGAATAAGAGTCGATTTGCCGCCGCCGACGGCACCTACCGTAAATAAGTTAAATTATTTGAATTAGTTGATAAGGAAAGTACCAATCTAAGTAGGTTCTGTGAAAAGGGATGGCGGGGTCTATCGAATACTGCGTACCTACGGTTGCCACGACTTCGCCGAAAGGTATTGCAAGTTTTGGAACAAACATTTTGAATGACATTTCTGGTAGTGGTTCTTGCGAAGTCGCCCTATTAACGGGCGATGAGAAATCTATCCTTAAATTGTCTACTTCCACAGCATGGCCTACAGAAGCATGCTTTAACTTTGAGCGCTCTGGCATGCGGAGGTATCGAGCGCAACGATCAAACGCGATTGTCACAGAGCCTAGCAAACCCGTAGCCATGGGAATTAGTATCACACCAATTCGAATTGTCTGAAAGATTGCAACAGTGGCAAACGCATCAGCCGCTGTAATTTTCCAACCGTTGAGAGCAGCAGTGACAATGATTGTTAACATGGCACAGATTGGGGGAAAGCCCTTTCCTGCCGATATGGTTGAAACGTATGCTATGCGGTATCGCCTCAAAGCTTCACACTCAGCATTCCTGGCTGCGTTCATGGCCTCGCTGAATTGCCCTTCCCACGCATTATATTTGACGGCCTTGTGTCCATCGATTACTTGTTTCAATAACCGCAACCTCTGATCCCGTAGTCTCACTACTTCCTTTTCAAGTCTATGAGCACGTTCTTGCATTTTCAAACCCCAGAAAACAAAAGCTAGCATTCCAGCGAGACCAACTAGAGCACCTCGGCCAAGATAATACAGCAAAACTCCAATTCCTCCACACATTCCAAATATTCCTGAAGGTAGAATTGCTATCCACCTCCCGGCGTGGAGACACCTAGGAATGTCAGAAGCGAAAAATGACGAGATGTCGACTGCATTTGCTGCCTTTTGTGCCCCAGTCTTTTGAGAAGGCAAAGACGTCGCAACTTTGCTTAATTTCCTAATCAGCAAGCCACCTATGAATCAAATGGGCATATGTGTCATAAATAAGTATTACATTGAATACTGAATGGCTAACTAAGTTCACTGTAGTACCTGATCTCGCTATTGCAATGTGCGCTGAAGAGCCAGTAATGGCTTGATACGCCATGACGCTACACGCGCCTTCGCAAGCGGAGACTCCAGCAAGAGCTAAAGCGAGGAGAAGCTTGGTTTTGATAGGCTCATCGTTTTCAACGGAGGCTATTGCAGCACGCAGCACCACAAATTTGGCGACAGAGCCAATAAGCCCATGCATCGCCGAAACTCCCACTCCGAATGCAACTATTCCCCGGTTGTCGCGGAGAATTGCACGGATCAGTTCAAACGGTCCAGTTGCATTGGGATTTTCAAGCTGGGACGTGTTCCAATGAGAGGCTACGCTAGCTTGCTTTGCTTGCGCCTCTATACCAGTGGAGCGGAACGCGACCAAGGGAGGAGGTAGGTCCTGAAGCTCTAACTCTCGATTGCCTCGAATCGCCAACTGAAGTAGCGTGAATACATCACCACAGAATAATGCGTCACCCATAAGTGATGGTTCTTCTCGCCCAAACCATGGTCTTCCTACGTTTTCTGCTTCTGTAGTCTTGTGCAGGTTTCCGTGACGCTTTAGGGTGTCAAAGTCATCCCTCGACAAGCCCGTTGCGATGAGCTTCGGCATGCTTTCACTCGCCTGAGAAGCTATAAAATGAGGCGACGGTGTATCTCAATCTATAAACTACTAAATCCACTAGTTTATAAAAGAAATGATCAAATCGTAGGTAGTTCGGTTAGCCATCGATGGACATGAAAGGTTGACTGTGTACTGTAGTGTGTAATTACAGCAGTTTGCTTGCTGCATTGTTTTGCTTATTTTTGCTTCAACTTTTTGACACGTGCCAGAAGCCACTTCTGTACGTTCTGTACATCTGTAGCTACAGTACCAGGTACAAGTACAGTACAGTAAGGTGGCAACCCTTGGTACAGTACAGTAGTGGTCTTGGCGTCTTGGCACCGTCTTGGTGAATACTGGTGGCATAAGGTGCCCCGTCCGTGTGCTTGTGTGGTCCCCGAGTCCTCGGTAAACTTCAAACCCCAAGCCTCGGCCTGGCTAGCTCCCGAGCACTGCCTGGGGCTCCTATGATGCCGTTTAAATTGTACCCTGCCATGTGCACTTACAAAATATCAATACCTTCTCTTCCCCCGTTATATGCGCAGAATTGTATGGCTACATACCACAACCACAACCACGTCCCAGTCGCACTTATCTTAGATTTTACTTTCCGCCTGGTTCATTTGGGGCTAGGGCTGAATTAAAGCGCGACTGGGGTGTGCTCTTCGCTCTTTGTGCAGACCTTGGATGAGTCGCGATCCGCTTCTAAAATCCGAGCCGCTAACCGACGTAAATAAACGCTCGCCTGGTCTTTATGTACACAGAATTATATCTTTACCGTGCATCGGGGAGTTGCAATTCAGACTATCACAAAAACAAGAACGTGACATTAATTCTCCGGTTCCTGTATCCCGATTTGAATTTGATTTTGTCCGTCTGATGGAAAAGGCGGCTTTCGAATAATATACACCGATTTTCTTTATAGGGCACGCGGAGAACCTTCTTCTTGTGTCCCTTCCTATGCAACCCGCCGGCATTATTCTTGTGCAATCGCCACTGATCCATGGAAGTCGGTTGATCCTCGAACCTGCCACTTTCGAGGTGTTCAAGTACACTTGCAGTGTCGGAATTCGCTTTCTCAAAAGTCCAATCTTTCGGAGGTTCTTCGGGCCAAATGATTAGACCCCCTGTGCCCGCATCTAAATTTGCGTCATCAGGCGTGAGCCAAAGATTCACACTGACAGCTCCAGCATCGCTGTGAGGATCAATGCCTCGGTCATGTCCTTCGTCGTACTTGTACGACCAAGCTTGCACGAGGCGACGACCCAAGAGGATCCTAGGAAATGCTGCAATTAGCTCTGTAGCAACCTGATGGAGAAGACCAGCTGCTCCAAAGCCGTCTCCCATAAAAGCTCCAACATAGCCCTAAAGGTAGGGTCAGCAGCAAATGAATAAAATCAATGGAAGCTATGGCAGGGTGCCCAACAATTCGAAATAGTCAATAACTTACTTGAATGTAGTTCTTATGAAAGATTGTTGAATCTTCACAAAAGCTCCGTAACTCAAAAAGAGCTTCCTTTGACAGTAGATCATCCACAATTGCTACTGATTCTGCCAAGAACTCATCCTCGACCTCCGGCGCTTGACTTCCATTTCCCCAAGCATTCGCAGTAAATTTTGAATGAAGTGCACCACTTCGAAGAGCAGGTGTCGGGCGAACATAAATGGTGCGACCAAGTACTGCCAAAATCCGCGATTCGTTCTTCAATTCACTTCCAATGAGAGCAACATGGGTACTTTCAATTGAAAGCAGCCCCTGTAATTCTGGTTCCCATCGTGCTCCTCCCCTCTGGATGTCGAGAGAATCGGCTACCACGCTCAAGTCGGATGCCACCTGAGAGTATGTACCATTTCAGTGTCAAATACGAAGACAACAAGAAAATTTAGTACAAGGCACAGTATTGTATCCCCTTACTTCAAGGAATTCCTTCGGCAAGACCTTCTTCGTGTCAACGAGGTGAATAAGTTGGGATGACAGGTGTCGAACCTGTGCTGAGTTGTACCTATAAGATGAATAAGAGCGTAACACAAAATTTGTACAGTCCATAGCATCATATGCGTTACTTACCCGCCAAATTGTATTGTTCGAAAAGGGCTCATTTCATTGTTGTCGTCTCCTAGATCAAGATCTGAACTTGGGTGCCTGAATCCACCATCAAAGCCACGCCGAGAAGCTTCGAGAGGATTCATAACTGCGGCAACATCCCACAAGAAATGAGACGAATTTGAAGCCGTGACTGCGCCACCAGTCAAAGAGCTCCTGCTGCCGCCGAGTAATGCGCCCCAGAAAAATGGGCGTTTGAGTTGAGCTAAAGTATCATAATACGTCGCCGCGCCGTCCCATAATCCAAGGTTTGCCATTGCACTGGCTCCGAATGCTGCCGCATCAATTAGCGTAGAATCCAAAGTCAGAGCTGCAGTGGACGCGGCTGCCGAAGCTACAGCCAAGCAAGAAGATGTCACTGCATCAAAGACTCCATGCCCTGGCAGAGGGGTGCATCTGTCAAGCATACTTCCAATAGATAGAATGTAATCCGTCGAATCAGAGGCCCTTTCGATCGCATGATGCTGGTGAGAATATACGGAATTCGAAATTTGGTAGCCCCAAAGACATACGCCAGCAACCTCTTGTAGCAGGGCTGCAATGTCTAATGATTCGTACTTATCCTCAACCGCGGATGCAAGAGCTTGCAGAGTCCGACACGTAGTGGCCTGCACTTGTTGTAATTCCGGCGCAAGTTCTGTACGTGTAGAAAAATTGTCTTCGCACAAAAATATTTGTCGAAAGAGATTGATTACGCCGTTGAGGGCGCTCCTAGATTCTGGTTCATCCTTGTGGAGTAATTTTGTCAGCATTGCCATGTAAGAGTTACTTTGAGGCCCATCAAATTCAGGTTTGGGTTTATCTAACACGTTGTCATATTGGGACGCACCAATAGTCTTCACTAGGAAGTCCCCCCATTCTTGAACAGCTTCTTTGTCTTCAAAAATTAAGCTCCGGCGCATCTTCAGAAGTTCCACAACTTCATCCCGTGCTCCATTCACATTGTGAGCGAGCTTTACAGCTAAATCAACATACTTGTCTATGTTTCGTGCTACACAACATCCTTCCATTCCCATACGCCGGTATAAGCTAGCAGATAATTGCGCCATTCCTCGAGAGACCAGAACACCTCCATGCGACACGACCGGGGTTCCGACTGCTAGAGCATCTAACGTTGTTATAGAAGCTGGAAACGGGAAAGGCTCAAGAGCAACATGAGCAGCACCCAAAAGCCGCATGAGAGCTCCGAGGGCTATATTTTCGCGAAGGACGATAATTCGAGCAGCATAGCTCTGGTTACGGTTCAAACGCGTTTGAAATGATGGATCACCGGAGTTGCTGTGGCCACAGTCACGTATCAGCAGCACGGCTTCTTTGTCTCGGTCCAAGATTGAAAGCAGAGGGTCATCAAGTAAAGGGTGAAATTTCCCGCAATGCTGAAGGCAAGCATATATTCGGGCTTCAAGCAATGGAAACGACTCATCAATGCTATCGCCATCGAGAAGCCTAATTGTTCCAGTGCGAGCCATAGATAGAAGGGTAGAGTCGCGATTGGCAAAAGAATCATCCCACGGAGCCATGTCAGTGATATTTCCGATCCTATCGAAATATATACCCAGTGTCTCAAAGCGAACAAGTTGCTCAACATAGCGCTCTGGTGAGTCTGTCAATCCTGCTGAATCGCCAGGAATGGGTTCCTCTGCACCAAAAGGCAAAATATAATAATCAATAGAATCGCGAATACCCGAGGTGAAAGGATGGCCCCAGAAGACAATTTGAACTTTTGAAAAGCGATTGAAGGCAAGGAAATACGTCGCAGGATCCATTCCAATGTCACAGAATACAGCTGCATCGAGTTGCAAATTTGCCAGCCTTGATAGGGCTGACTTTTGATCAGAGTCTCCGCCCACTCTCAAATCAATGATATGGGTGTAATCGGCGGCAGCATCGAAGTCTAAAGAAAGAGTATCGTCTCGATTTAACCTGGTTAAAAGTTAGATTTTGTTAGACAGGAAAATATGATTTGATTCCTTAACGCTTAGTAGCATCGCTGTCTACACTTAATTTACCTTCCAGAGATAGATACAACGTGAAAAATGTGGACTTCGAATCGTTGGCGGTCGAGTTCTCGTATAAGACCAAGCATAAATCTTCCAATAGCTGAGTTACAAAACCACGATGACACAAAACCAACAACTAGGCGATGTCGGGGCCTTTCAGTATTCACCCCAGGCTGAATCAAGTTTGTAAAGTCTGCGGACATCTCGCTTCGAGCGCAGATGAACCTTAAAGTTGTGCTCCAGTCAGACAGGCCAGTGACAAGGTCACGACCACATGGACCGGAGAAACCTAAGCGCCAGTGAGGTACTAGAGGAAGTTCTTGCATTAGTTCCGAGACTAGCGTTAATGTCGTGGAATTTTCAATTTCAAAGAATATAGAGGAAGCGGCCACACGAGCTTGGTGCGTGTACTTTACGAAACATCCGACGGCAACTTCCGAATCATGCGTAGACGCGTAAGCTGGACGCAGACAAGTGTAAGCAGTCCAAAGGAGCTCCAAGGTCGATGTAATCCGTGAAATATTGCCTTGTTCTTCAACTAAACGAGCTAACCCAGACGCACTCTCGATTGGGTGGATTGAATGTTGCACGCGCAGAGCTAGAAAACGTAGCCGCCGCGTCTCATTTTCGCACGCAGAAGGATCTGCTCGCCCAATAATGCGGAAAGCAGCTTGAAGACACACGTCAGCCATAGCATCGATGCAATGCTCGGAGTGGGATTGAGACTTAAGTCGTTGAACTGTTTGTAATAGCATCTCAACGGGATGAGATTTATCCTCGTAACTCCTTTCAACCGAGTGCACCAACTCTTGGAAAGTGCGGAAATGCACACGAGAGTCGTCCTCAGACACATCATCAGCGACGACGCATTCAATTGACTGTAGAAACGAGCTATAATCTTGATTCCAAGCTTTCATTGGATCTTCTGGCGGCGATAAAAGTAGAGCTCTACCCAAGGCCCGCCGAGCTTTTGTCAATTGTCCTTCTTCGCCATGCTCAGGCAATTTGTCATCCATGGGCTTATACCGACGCAGCGCCAGAGACCATAAATAGTAAGCGTTCGCTGCTACTGAACTCTTAGAATTGGATAAAAATCCCGCAAGCTCCTCGAGATGGTCCAAAGTATGACTCTCGACTATCGAGCTCGATTGTAAGGTTCGTGCCAACGATTCCACTCTAGCCTCATTCATTTGCGCTCGAGAATCTACGGCGCGGTTCACAATGGCTTTAGGGCAGCTAGGCTCGTTGATTGCCATTAGTTCTGAGCACCAGAGCTGAGCACGTAATAGGATAGTCTCCGAGGTGTCACTAGCGGTGACAGGAAAAGTGTGCATGGTGTTACCAACACGAATGGAAACATTTACTTCCTGCGGGAACGAGAAGGGTAATACTAGTAGTAGCAACCATAAAAGCGCTGAGAAATTCGCCATCGATGCTGACGTGCGTTCTTAGACGACTAATCTAATGTGTAGGCAGCAAAGTAATCGGCATTATCATTAGCCTAGCTAGTAAGTTTATGTACACATACTATCTTTAGCTTGGCACTTGACAAGATGTGCTTTCATGGCTGGCTCATTCATGGTGGTGATGATTTGGAAAATTCCCAAGAAGATTCTGATTTCCGTACAGTAGACTAACGCTCCTCCAGAGTGGCTGCGCCAAAATTCTGAGAATCAAAATTGGAATGAGAAAATTGTTGGTAATCGAACTCGAACTCGAACTAATACAAACCCAAATGGCACAGAAGCCAATGCTGCGGGCAGAAGTGGGAATGCGCGTGCGTTGCGCAAACAAAGCAAGTGCGAAATGATTCAGGAGAGAGAGGGGCATTGGCCAAATTCCTCGGAAAATTTGCAAAAAGCGAGGAATTTGTGGGTGTTCCGCAGAACAATAAAGAGGAAGGCGCGCGAGCAAAGAAGCTCGTGACATGCGGAACACGAGGTCCACTCGGCAGAGGTCAAAGTGTGCCTTTCAGCGCGCAAGGCGCCTATAGTTCTACCCCTGAGCCATAAAAGGCTTTGACGGGGCAGGAACTCCTTCCTCGTTCGCAGAGTGGCAGTGAATAGAAAAGCCCCCCCTCAAAAATACAAACAGCAACATGCAAGCGGGCCGCTTGTGGCCTAGCGGTCCCTCCCTATCAAAGAGCTAAACCCATATATCTTCCATCAAACGCCACGGACGCTAGTCGTGGTCGTCCTCCAGCGTTTTTTGAAATCCTCGCAAGGCCCTCCACCTGGAGAGCAAGTCGACTGCGTATACCCAATCAGGTGACAACAGTGATGGAAGAAGTGTTGAGATTCGGTGATGAAGAAGCCCTCGATTTCGAAGCGGGCTACTGGAAAAAGCGTTTATGTTGCTAAAGAGAGTGCGAAGAAGGAGGAGAGGCCTGCTGATTATTCGCCTATTCGTTAATTGAAGGAAGGTACTGAACGACGAGACGTCGACAGATGGTGCAGTAGTCTAGTCTACTTAATACTCTACCGAAAATTAAGAAAGGCAATTACACAGCAGGCACGGAGGCACATAAAGGATAAAGAATTCGCGTGAGCTGCACATGCGCTAGGAACGATTTCGAAGCGGGCTACTGGGAAAAAAAAAGAAAAAACAAAAAAAGCGTTGTTGTTAAAGAGATTACGAAGAAGGAGGAGGGGCTCGCTGATTATTCGCGTATTCGTTAATTGAAGGAAGGTACTGAACGGCACATTGTGCAGTGGTCTAGTCTACTTAATACTCCCCCAAAAACAAAGAAAGGCAAGTACACAGCAGTCACAGAGGCACATAAAGGATAAAGAATTCGCTTGAGCCGCATATGCGCTAGGAACGATTTCGAAGCGGGCTACTGGGAAAAAAAAAAAAAAAAAAAAGGCGTTGTTGTTGGTTGTTGTTGTTGAAGAGATTACAAAGAAGGAGGAGAGGCTCGCTGATTATTCGCGTATTCGTCAATTGAAGGAAGGCACTGAAAAAGGTCTGGTCTAGTCTACTTAATACTCTCCCAAAAACAAGGAGAGGCAAGTACACAGCAGTCACAGAGGCACATAAAGAATGCACTTGAGCTGCATATGCGCTAGCGGATTCGCTCCAGAAGGCCAATTAAGGCTCCAACTGGCGCGTTTCCTCCGAAGAAGCCGGCGGGACTAAGTCCTCGTTCGTGCGTCACGTCCCAGGTCCACGAAGCATTTCTCCGCGGGCTATTTTTGCCCAAGCAGGGCATCGTCCCAATGTTTTTGTCAAGCGTCGGGCGCCAGAACTGGACATTTTTTCATACGAGCTCCAAAGGGGCGGAATCAGAGGGCTCACAGGCAGAACAAATTGGCCCGCTCTTTTGTGCCCTAAGAGCCTAAGAGTTAGATTGGAATCTCTTGAAGTCTCTTAATGCTGATAGCAAAATCTCTGGGGTAGAGACCCTCGATGTTGATATCAGAAGCTTTGGCTTCAAACGCTTCTTGGTCTACACAAACATTCCGAAGCTCACAACGCAAGCTCCATCGCGCGAAGTCCACAATTAGACGAATTAGCGAAGCTCTCAAAATAGATGTTTGAAGTGAATAGTATAATTCTGCAAAGCCCTGATCAACAGCATCAAGTCTGAAGTCCATACGCGAAATATGCGACCTTGATCTCGGCTTATTCAACACAAGCATTACTGCTCAAAGTCCAAGTACAATCTGGTCCTGAAGGGTTTCACATTTATTTTACCATTTTTACAGCTCAGGAGTTTACAGTAGAGATGGCACGGCAATATAGCTGTGACCTCTATAACACTTCCACGAGACTCTTTCGCCTCTTATGAACATTTTCTACTTAAGAGGGAGCTGGAAGTGTTACTGTATACTTCCTGCTCTCTACGCGCTTTCCTATTTACGAATTTGACCTACGCGCAACGCATGCGCGAACACTTCTGCACTTCTGTGTCATTTAACACTTCGAGTTCAAATTTAGGCCTACTTGACATCGGCAGCCGCTTTCACAATCGGATTCCTCGCTGGTCGCTGGGCTGCCCACTGGCCACGTCGCGCGCACGTCTATGATCCGGGCACAATGGCAGTCGCTGGCAGCATGGGTATCAAACTGCCGGCCACATGGTTGCCCGCAGAAGATTTGGGATAGGACGTTGGAGAGCGCACTCAGTAGTTGTATGAACCCCGAGCCTGGCTTTAAGTCTGGCGGGAAACTCTGTAAACGCTGACTACTTAGATGGTACCCTGCCTGTAAGTTAAGTTACTCAACTAAATCCAGTCCTCCCTCGAGGGGGGCTCAGTAAAGTAAGGGCATTTCCAGGGGAGTTCCATGAGTGGATCGTAATTGCTAAGGACAGGCCGACGTGGAGATAGCAGTCTCGCTCCATTCCCAGCCCTCCTGATGCCTGATGGCTGAAGGACACCACGAGAGCACATGAATACACGTCCTTTTTGAAAATGTGGTTCGAGTTATGTACAGACCCACAGGTAAGTACAACGGACTGCTGTCATCACAGTACTTACAGTAAAAGTAGTCTGTCTAGAAAAATGTAAGATTTGCGTATCCCAAATGTGCTAATGATCTAGTCAGTAAATGTAGTTTTCAAAAATACATGATTTCCTCCCCAAGCATGCGCTAATGGTTTAGTGGTAAAATAAATGGTTGCCATCCGTTTGCCCCGGGTTCGATTCCCGGTTGGCGCATCCTTTTGTCTCAACGCGTTGTAGGTTGGCTCACTGTTTTTCTCTCAACGCGCTATTATACTTTTTGCCTACCTGTTACAATGCGATGATATAAATACTTAAATCTATGAAAGGAGGCAATAACTGCGATGTGCTCAGAAAAATACGGTTGTCGATGCGCGAAGGTCAGATTTCGCCAGCAACTTTTTTCACATTCAGAACGTCCATTGGGCCCAGCACGCTGCGCGCATGTACGTCGCCACAGTAGTAGCTTGTAACGGTTTTAGTCTGGCCACGAATTACTTGAGATAGAAAGAAAACTGGAGAAGGCGCTTTTGCGTATAAATCCACGGCGCTTTCAGTTTAGATGGCAAATGGCGTGCCATAGCAGAGGATAGATCGGAGTGGAGATCGCGGACGTACTTGAAACCTATGTCTCCTTCCGAGAATTGATACTACAGGATTCATGAGAGTAAAGATGAACATTGCATTACGCAAAAGGACACTCAGCCCAATTAGACTTGTTCTGGGGGATTCATCAAAACGCAGCTTTATGCTATTTGTTGCTGTTTATTTGCAATTGGGGAGTATAACCTACTCTAATCTAATCGCCATCGCGAACGACAGGCCGAAATTGTGATGACAGATTTACTCCACTCTCAAACCTCGTCGTTAAGCTCGATGGCTGAAGACATTTTGGGATTTGATGCGTGAAAATTGTTTTATGCCAGAGTTCAGACAGTCTTTTCTTGACGACATAAGTCAGACTTTTCTTATGAAGCTTTAAATACAGACTGTGAACTCAATGAGCATGGTCACAGCGGTCGCGCTCTTGCCCCAGTCATAGTCGCTACGGGGGCGCCTCTTCTGAACTCAGCCTCATCTTGGGCCATATTGCTCAGTAATCGGCTCGCAATCACGGCCTTCTACTACGTCATTTTTTCGAAATTCAAAGCCATCTTCAGACAGAAGCTTAACGGCAAGTGTGGTTGTGCAATCGCTCTGAGGTGGGCAACTCTTTTTCTGGGTCGCCCGAAAGACTTCAAAAGTTCATGTACAGGTGCGGATTGCATTGCTCTCTAGTCTACTATTTTGCAAATATCCGTGGGAATCATTTGTAGAAGAGCTATTAATTGCGTTGCCTCGGCGCCCAGCTTCGTAGCATAACAAAGAATCCTACTTTGGTAAGAAGCATGTTTTGAACGGTGGCCGGATCATACAACAAGCAACATACGATAAAGTTCAACAAAAAAAAGCCGCCTTAAAAAAAAACATTGAGCCGGTATCTCGCTCGGGCAAAAAACGACTCGGAGAAATGCCTCGTGGACCTGAAACTTGACAAACAATGGGTACTCCGACCCCACAGACTTCTTGTGAGGAAATACGTTACATAAGCCTTCTAGAGCACGCACATATATACAACGCATGTGCAAATGAAATCATTTTCGAAATCACGTTCCATACAACGCATGTGTAAATTAAATCATTTCTGAAAACACGTTCCTGTCTTTCTTTGCACCAGTGGAGTAGTGTGTAATCTATTCTAAACAATTTAGCCCAACACAGGTAATGGAGCACAAATCTCTATATAGTTTATGGCTAAATCATCCTGGTCGTAGAATCAATACGAGTACAAGATGTACATTGCATTACACAAAAGGACACTCAGCCGAGTCAGACTTGTTCTGGAGATTCCATAAATATGCGGCTTTGTGCTAGTGCTATTTGTTAACATTTCTTTGCATTTGTGGAGTATTATCTAATCTAATCCATTCCTATTACGCACAGGAGGCTGAGCGCTGAGCGGCTCTTCGTAATTGCCAATAATTACCGAGGTGCATAGTCTAGATCTGATATAGAAGTGCGCCCTCTAGGGCAAGTCTAATTGAGCTATTATGCAGTATTCTCTTATTTGTGGTACTTAGGGAAGTGTATTATGTATTATGAATGGGGGTTCAACGGTTCGAGTTCAAGTAAGAATTTGAGAGGACCCAACATTTATATCTATATAAAATTGCGCTCCTCTTTTTTTCCTTGCGTGCTTGCATTAGATTTACGCACGTCCACTCAGCACTTTGTACCTACATCGGCTTCTATGTCAATGGGGGAATTTTAAAGAATACAATTCCCTCATACAACAGTCGGACAGCGTGAACCAATTTTGTGTACTGTGCCCGTGATATTCAGCCGCTGCAGACCAGAAGCATTCTTATCCACCGTAGTGTCAATGGCGGTGGCAGCACCATTAGTGTTGAGTCGAGCGTAAATGAGCCCTGCGCCTGAATTGTTATTTTGATTCACTTCAAGATGAAAGATCTGAGACGCATACACAGACCAGAGCACGACGTGGCACGTGAGACGATTAGACTCAAAGCAAATTTAGAAGCGGATTAACTTAAAACGTCAACACAAATACGAGAAAGAAAACTAGACTCCCGTTCCTCTTGTTTGTTAAACAAACTGTCTCGAACGATTGCAATAGCGGAACTGAGAAATATGAAAGAACGATAGGAGTATGATTCGAAAAAAGAGGACCACCTCCGGGTATTTGCGAAGAAAAGCTCTCAAAGAGCAGCGCAACGGCTTGGGCTTGGCTACGGCCACCGCGATTTCTTGCAGTGTCGCGCACTGCTCGGGGTGGTGCTTCAAGAAATCGGCCAAAGCATCCATGTAGACGTCTTCGTACCTGGTGAAGGTTTTGTCAGTATGATGTTTATCAAAAGAAGAGAAAATCGTAGTTATAATTTCATAAGAGCAGTCGGAGAAAAAAAGAAAGGACGATGGCAGGCAGGCATCGAGTATGCGGCACATTCAGGAGCCAGTTGAGAGGAAACGAGCAGATCTCCCAAAACGCGCTCTTTTCTTCTCACCATTCGTTGGTTTCCCAGGCCCAAGCGCCGGGAAACACGGGAGACACCACGACACGGAGACCGTCGTAAACGCCGCAACGGCGCACTGGCCAGTCTGCTTTCCCCTGTACTTTGCCTTTCTCCCACTCAAATCTGCAGGTCAGGGGTAGCGCACCGCGCCGTACCAGCATAACATTGGAGAATGAAATAAAAAGCCAGATAGTGAGCTTCATAGAGCAGCATGAGGGAAATGAGAGGAGATTGTAAGCAAATTCTGTGGATTAAGCAACAGACAAGGTTCCTAGCATAGCCACTTCGAGACTCCAAAGGCATACAATCAATAACATATGAACAAAAAAGAAGAACAAGAAAACGCACTCGTTGTCAGCAAGCTCAGGCGCCGGATTGCTCGCTGGAGCTGCCTCTAGAAATGCTGGGATCTTAATGACAAAGCGACTCTTGGGTATGCTCTTGCGTGCTGCTATGAGCTGGAAGACCTCCTTCATTTGAGTTTGAGTATCAATTTCCAAGCGAATGTCTTCACCCATTGACCAGCCTCGGTCCACAGCTCCAATTGTAAGCACTATTGGTGCCATTTATTTGATGACTGTCTCCAAAGGCACTCTAGATTGCACGACTTCTTCACTATTCCTTTTCCACAAGTCTTCGTCTTGATTATCCCGTCCTTCCAGTTTTCTAGTTAAGGAGGTACCTAAGTGAGCTTGCCGGATTCGCACCCAATTCGAGAAACACTCACCAGGAAAGTAGCAGGGGTTAAGCTGTTCTTAGTTTTTATAAATAAGTAAGTCCATTCGAGCTCCTAGTAAGTTTTGCTCTCATGATCAGCGTGTCAGCGTACAGATACTGAATTGTCGCTTGCATAAAAATCAGAATGCTTGAAAAGATTCGAGCTATCGATGACAAAAAACCAGTTAATTTAGTCAATGCCTCTATATTCGAGCTTTGAGACTAAGTTATGAGCCGATTCGCGACTACTGCTTCCGCTTCTACTGTGTGTGTAAGTGAGTAAGTGAAAGTTCTGTTAGCTATAGAAAGCAAGCGGTACTTATTAGCTACAGATAGAAGAACCGGTAATTTAACAATCGACCACATTTATCGATCGGTCGGTATCCTCGGCTACAGGGGGGTATAGGCTAAACTAAGGCTAAATGCGATACTTAAAGCCAACATTAGGCCAAACCCAGAGCTCCAAATAAGCAATTCTAAGCAGCTGTGATGTACATTCAAGAGTGGATTGTTTAATTCATCCACCCGCTGCCTTCTTTAAGCAACAAAAGGGTGGTTGGCCTTATGGGTGCCTTCCTTACGGCGTTGCGGCTTGAGCCCATCCGATAGATTTCTTCAAAGTAGCCGAGAAGACATAGGCAACATTGCTTTCCAAAAATGGATAATTCGTTCTGAACGCTACGCTTTACTTGATTCATCGAGTCGCAGCGACCGAAACAGTACATCATGAGTGCTCGGCGATACCGACAACCCGATGCACATGCCTAGGTCATCGTTCATTTCCTCGAAACGAACGAGAACGGAGTGCACAACTTGCCCAGCAATGGTAAATATGCTAGAAGTAGTGACAAACACAATTTTAGTCACCGCAAGCTTCCTGGTTTCTCCCCATTTCCTGCAGAGCCTTTACAGCCATCCTTGCTCACATTCGTCCAATAAACTCGCCATATATCCAAATGAAGTTCATCTAGATGGTTTAGCTCGCACACATCGAATTCGTCTCATCGGAACCGGGCCTAGCAGCGGCAGATACTAGATCATCACTCGAAAGCTTGGGTGTTCATCTCTATCAGGTGCCTAGCAATGAACACTTTCACTGAGTTTAGACAGGAGAATGCTCAGAACTAATCATGCGTTGCTTGTAGTTAAAGCTCTAGCCTTTTGAAGTCCTATCGCTTCTAGGAAGACCTCGGAATGGGGGCATTTTCACACCCACTCGGTGCACCGATCGATAATAAGATCGTGCTATCATTTGGAGGGTGACTTTTTTTTTTGGAAAAGCTTAAAAAAATCGAGGTCAATTTTTTTTTCAGGACCCAAAATATTTATTTTAGCAGCAGATTCCCCGAACACATACGATTCTGCAATGAAAAAAAGAAAAGATCGCAGTAGGGCCAAGGTAGAATTATTCTAGTGTTAGCCGATTGGTGCATTGCCGGTTCTTCTACTAAAAAAAGTAGCTACAGGGTGGCATTGCAAGTTTTTTTTTCTTTCTTCCGTTAACCAGAACATCAGAACATCAGAACAGCCATCCGGTGCCGTGTGTGGGGTGTGGGGTGCAGTTCATGCTGGTCCGCGCTGTACTTCTTTTGCAGTTCTTTTCTTTCTGTACGTAGACTACCGTACAGTACGAATTTGTGCTTACCAATTCCTGGGCTAGCCAGCCAGTGTAGGCTAAACCTCTAGAGGTGTCATTGCACAATTCGCCACTCATAAGATAAGATGACGACGTCCACTACAATCTGACCCATTTTCTGCTCCAGGGAGACCACATTTCCGTGAATACCGTATGAGTATCAACGCAACCAGAGTTCCCCCACCCGCACATTTTAAACCCCGCGCGAGCATGCGAACTGCAGATTAATCAAATGATATAAACATCCGTCCAGCGTTGAGGTATGACTACTTGATCTGCATCTATGGATTAGGATTGTCCATATACATACATTTCATCGCCAGTGATGATGTGTGCTCAATGAATGAAATACACCGGATCATTTCTCGATTATACTTTTGCATGCTCTTGCCATTCTTTTTCATTCTAGGTAGCATATGCTTATAGATCGGCAGTCGGCTCGAAAAAGCGTGCCAGTTTCAAATATCTAACTATTATTCACGATATTTATCGGACGAAAGTGTCTGTCGACTTATCCAAGGAGACAGCTATGGGAAATCTTTGGATGTTAACTTCTCTCATGATCGCTATGCTGCCGCGGCCCTACGAAGGAACTTTAACGGTTCTTTCAGGGCACGCTGCTGTAATACAAGCAGACATCGCCACTGCACAGCCCAAGTACTATGGGCTACAAGGTATCACGGTTGAAGCTTCGGCAGTCGTTTTATCGGGCGACTTTTTATGCTCTCCTGCTGCCGAAAATGTATTTCGCAAAATTGTCATTGGAGACGATAGATTCGCAAAATGTAACCATTACGACATCTTCAGGGCTCTTGAAGCTGCTGGTGCAGTGGGCTTTATTCATCTAGTCGACCGTTCAACACCAATTGGCTGGGCAACCTTCGAACATTTTAGCTGGAGCGCCAACGCCATGATTTCGAAGAACATAACTGTGGTTGAAGCCTACGCAGAAGATCTCGGATTCGCCAGCACGACACTCAATCTCCGCGCGCGCATCACGCCTCCACACGACGAAACTTTCGCTGATGTGTACTTGTCATGGCACTGGACCTTAGTACTGCGTGTTATGGTGCCTATTATGGCATTGCGCGTAACAGTAAGCGGCACAATGGGAATTTGCAATTCGTGGTACCTATATTGCAGGGAAGAAGACCCAGTCAATGTACAAATCAAATTTGCATCTTTCTTTGTGTGCACGATAGCAACTTCAACAGCGTTCTTATTGGGGCTGATCTGTGCTTTAGGACAGTGGGGCCCAGAAGTTTGTCCAAATTACTATCACCAGTTTTTTGTTACCGGCTTTTATGGTACGTTGATGCTTACAACCTCGGTCTCCTGCTGCATCATGAGAGAAAGACTAAGAAGTTTTTGGCAGTACCCTCCGCGACTACTGTGGCCCCATAATCGTTTCCGATTAATTCTCATCTTTGTTATTGGAGTCGGAGGCGATATCTTCTTGGGTATATTCAGGATGATTGGAATTGAGAATTCAGCAATATTCACGAGCGCTTCATTTGTTACATCTGGGCTAATCAGTGGAATAACTTGCATTGTGCTCTTAGCATATGCATGGGCCCTTGGAAAACCAATTCTAAGTATGATGAATTTGCGCGCGCGTGCACCTCAGGACCAAACTTTGGTCATGCAACAACTTTTTTTCGTTGTGGTTGCCTTGACTATGAACGGCACCTTTTCGCTTCTCAACCTGCTTTCTACGGTGGCTTTCGCTTATTTGCAAATAAGTGCAAGTTATCGACCTTTAAACTATTCGTTGGCAATGTACTGGCTTGTTTTGGCCAGACTCGGACTGATGCACTGGCAGGTAACTACCCATATCTTATGTCAATTTACCCAATTGACTTTCTGGTACCGTAGAATATACAACAATACCTTTTAATTCTTGCTTTCTGTCTGTCTCGTGAATTGAATTTGTGTCAGATTCAACTCATGAAGCCAAGGTATCGAAGCGCAAGTGCGTGCCTATCACTTGACGCCATTCATTCGCACTTCTTTGGCAGTCGCAGTCGCAATCACAACGTTGTCTTCCCCGTCGATGATATGTGCTCGACTATAACTTCTGCCTTTTCAAGTCCGGTTGTATATCAAGATTTCTCTATTGATCTGCCAGACCCAAGTGAGGACACAAAGATCGAAGAAGTGAATCGAATTCCTTTTACTGAACCAGAATTAGGTGCATCTGTGATTGCACCGGGTGTTCCCCATGAGAGTTTAAAGGATGGTACTGTGACTTAGCGCTTCTATTCACCATTACCTACATAAACATTTATTCTTATACCTGTATGGATCATGAATAATTTATAAATTTTCACGAAATTACGGCCTGAATGGCGATGGTAAAATTAAAACAGTTAAGCCATTTGATCCCAAGGAATGGGTGGTAGTGACGAACAGGAAAGGGAGTGTCCTAATATTTCCGTGTACTCACACTACGTTAGAGGAAAGAAAGAGAATGAGCAACAAAAAAGAGGCCGGTCTTTAGGCGCTTGTAACTGTTGAGTATTTTTCGCGCAGCACAGTACTAGATTCGTTGAGTTGGGGTGCACTTTCAATCATCATACCAACTTTGGTCACAAAATTTGCGATGCTTGGTTCATATAGTCGGACCTGCAAGTCAGTAATCAGCGAATGGTATTTTTCGTATTTCTTTGCGCTAGAACTGGAAGTCGAACTGGAACCTCGATCTAGCGACTAGCATCCAGCATCTAGCTCTGGCCTTCCCACCCATCGGAATATAGGGGTATCTCCGGCCCCCGGGTGAAGCGCATATCTCACATCAATATCAGATATCAGATATAATATCATATATCATATCAGAGAACTCAGGAGCAGTTATGAGTTAGAAATGGGACTCGAGGTGCGTTGAGTAATAAACCTACCTACAAACCTGCGCCCATATCAGTACAAATATAAGGTATCGGAAGAAGAGAAGCACAGGAGCGACTCGCTTTGGACTCTGGAGAGCACACCCCCCGTCGCGCTTAGATTCAAATAAGCACTTGTTCTAAGCCACGTATAGTCGAATTTAGACAAAAATAATCACCAACCCTAACCCTACCCTTTAACCGGACCTAAACCAGGATTGATTCGACTGGGATCTGGGATATGGTATGGGACTTTGGGTCGCTGTCTCATCAGTTATCACCACCGCCGTTACTGGCGCTCGGGCTTGGGCATGTGTATCAAATGCCCATCAAGACTTAACACTTAATTAGTTCTTAGTTCCCCTTGTCATAAATTTTGTGCTGTATTCGCTCTTTGGCTGTTGCCCCCCTAATTCTGGCCCCTAATGACCTGGGGCCGGTATCAGGCTGCATTAGACAAGAAGTACTAGTATGGGCCGAACAACCGCAATCGAAGCAAGTAAAGATTCAAACTTTCGAAGCAAGCAAAGATTTAAACTTTCATGGAGATCGGAAAACCGTTTCAGGAGGAAAGCAGGGCCACCCCTCTGCTGTAAAACACAAACAGAGACCGAAGGGCTTCTCGGCATAGTTGACTGAAAAAGCGCTTCCGGCTTTTGGTCAGGAAGCGCGCCTAGTGGGGGTACGTCGCACGGGCGGCCGGGTAATGGTGCGGAACCGCTTCATTTCGCCCGAAGCGCCTGTAGCCGTGTGAGGCCGAGATGGTGCGTATAAGTCGTGCTCGCGTTGCCAGACTTCTATGAATCGGCTGCAGTTGCCGAGCGGGCCACTGGAACCAGGTAGAGCTGCATTGAAGAAGTCGTGGGCTGCTGCGCTATTAGCGCTGCAGGCGTATGTTACGGGCTGCAATGCAGCTCTACGCCTAAGGCTCTGCTGCGGTGAGAGCAACGAAGGTGACGAATCGTCGTCTGCAATACAAACGCCGCTATCATCAGGGGCAACACAATTAGTCTGAGGATTATGCTGAGACAAGCCCTCCACATGTTTCAACACTGCAGCGGCCGCCGTAGACGCTCCCGCACCAAAAGTATAATCTCTCCGCGTCACGAGCTGGCCAGATTCGTGTCTGGAAGAGCTTCGGCTGCCGCTATAAGCGCTCCGTGTCGAACGTGAAGGCAAAGCCGACCGTCCAGCCTGTTGATATTTCCCAATCGTTGAGCGACTACCAACGGCAGTAACCCTGCTCTGAGATGCCATAGGTTGCGTGCACAGTGGAGACATGCATCCAAGACTATCTCTGCCGCTAAGATCGGGACTGAAGAACGAGCAGCTGACATTGACGCCGTCGTCATCGCGAGCGCGCGAACATTTTCTCGGGTTGCGTTTTACATCGTCATTCTCATGGCTTGACCCAGTGGGATCGCGACTGAAGTCAGTTCGCTTTGATTGGCTCAGAAAGCACGCTGACTGTCTGGGTTGTCTCGCCGCTTCGGCTTTTATCTCGCGGACTGCGAGGCGTTCCTGCTCGGCTTGCGTCGCTAACAATAGGCGGCTTGGAATAAGAGCAGGCTCGACCGGTTCCGGTGGATGTGCGATCGGGGTTCGTGGCAATGCTTTCACCATCGCGGCCGCGCGCCGACACGGCGATGTTGCTTGTAGCATTAATCCCGATGATTCCCGTTGACTTTCCAAGTTTGCGCCGGGCGACTTCCAAGGGAAATCAAGTCTACGAAAACTGCGTGAAAGATTGACTGGTCGAGCCATAGCATTGTGACTCTCGATTATTGCCAGTTGTTTCGTCGTACTTGCGGGATCGTTTTGAAGATAGCCCCCGCTTGTTGATGCCGATAAGTTAGGTGCTGAGTGAGCAACGACCATGGTATCGTACTTACGCTCTCGTCGTAATGTAGCTAACGATTCCGCGGTTTGAGCACCCTGGGTCACGTAGTCTCGCATCGCGCGAGTGGCCTTCGTAATGACTTCATAATTGCGTCCCACGTGCGCAGTATTTACACTGACAGGTTTAGGTACGGGTGGGCGATAAATAGGTGTCTGCGGCTGCATACGATGACTTAGTCGTTTACAAGTGGCCAAGGATGTCTTCAGCCTTGAGGATACGCAAACGAATTGACGATAGGCGTGTTTTGAGGAACGGGAACGGGACTCATCACCCTCACCTCTCTCATTCTTTTGAGACGATTCGACTTGATGTCGGGGTTTTTCGTGAGAGTTTGACGGTCATAAAATAAAAGTCCGAGCCACCCCCTTGGGGGCCCAGAAAAAGCTGTTGAGCTCCATTTCAGATTTCTCAGTTGGTTGCTGGCCGCAGGCAGTTGTGAAAAGTGATAAGAACAGGCGCCGTTATTGCGCCGTTAAACATAATAATTCCCTTGCATTTCAAGCTATCGATTGTGGACACGGCGTGGAATAGGAGAAACTCTCGATCGCAAGATGCTTAGCGGTCGCTCCGAGACCAAGGTTAGGATTGAAATGCCTGTATATTGCTCGTCGTAACGATCTAAGAATGTGCTTCACTGTACAGGGCGAGGAGGATGGCGACTTGCCACTAGAGCTCGAGCACATGCTAGGGTTCACTGGCCGCACCCGTGAAACATTACTAGCGCACCCTACTATGGCTGAAGTGTACATCAAGAGTATGGGGTCAGCCATTGTGGTGGGGGACCTCAACGACCCGCACCAACAGGAGTTCTTGCGGGGCCACGACATGGAGATTTCTTGCTTAGCAGTAGCACCATCTGGCACATACCTGGCGAGCGGTCAGGTGGGCACAACGCATCGTAAAGGCTATGGTGCACCGGCAATCATATGGGATTTACCTGGGCGGCGACCGCTATTCACCCTCCAGGGCCACACTGTAAGCGTAGACTTACTGCGCTTTTCCCCTGACGAAAAGTTTGTAGCCGCCTGTGGGCAAGATTGCCTGCTGCACATTTGGGACCTGGCTACTGGCGAAGTACTCCTCGGGAAAAAGTTTCCCAAGCCCGTAGCCCTCTTCGTGTGGGGTGAGGTCTCCACCGCTGGCCGCCGCGCGAAGTACGACGTGTGCATTGGCGCGCACGGTGCCATGGACGTTAATGAGTTATCGTTTGACCCCGGCCGGCAGCAGTGGACGCTCACTCCGCAACCCATGGCCGTGCCGTCGTCAGGCCTCGCGCGCGACTACTTGTGCGCGTGCTTGTCGAGCACAGGCGATGAGCTCATTGCCGGCACCACGGTGGGGGACCTGGTGGTGTTCAAGCTCCAGCCCCAGAAAGTGTACCGGGCCAGCGTGCCGGTGTGCAGCGGCGGCCTCCGCGCCGTAGTGGCGGGCATGGACGGCCTGGTGTTCTGTGGGGGCGGCGACGGCAGCGTGCGAAAGTTGCGCGGAGACGACTTGCGGTGGTCGCTCCTCACCGAAGCCCAGGTGGAAGGCGCAGTGACGTCACTGGCCCCGGTGGCCAACGGCCGCGAGTTGCTGGTGGCCACGGCCGCGGGGCGGGTCTACCGGATGCTCACAGAGGACTTGAGTTGTGCGCTCGTGGCTGTAGGGCACACCAACAAAGTGTCTTGTGTGGCATTTGGCACTCGGAGCGACGTGTTTGCGAGTGGGACCTGCGATGGTAATTTGAAGGTAAGGAAGTATACTGAATTAGAAATAATTTCACGTCTACCCAAGTTAATTCACCGTCCTTGAGTAGTCTACTTGCCCAAATCGTTGTGACGGTGGTTACGTTGTTGATTATACCTCCTCAATTTTTGCATCAATCACCTGACTCGTGGGCAAACTCCAATCTTTGTCTCATCGGCACTTTGCCAGGTGTGGGACTTGAGCGATTACGGCGTCATCAGCGAGTGCACGGTCGCCGCAGAGCACGGCCGCGACAGCGGAGGCTGCGTGGCGGTGGCCTGGATCCGGGACGAAGCGCTGGTATCCGGCTGGGCCGACGCGTCGCTGCGTTGCCACGACGCGTCCAACATGCGCCCCCTGTGGGAGCTGGCCCACGCGCACCGCGCCCCCATCACGTGCGTGGCTGCCCATGCCGACCCGAGCTTGAGCTACGTGGCGTCCGCCGCCGCCGACGGCAGCGTCCGGGTGTGGGCGCTCCGCACCCGCGAAATGATGCTGCAGTTTTGCGAGCACTCCAAAGCGGTGACTGGCCTGGTGGTGGACTGCAAACAGCCGCATCTTTTGCATTCGGCTGGCCTCGACTGCCAGGTGATGATAAAATGGAACAGATATGAACCAGATATGGGCTGAAGAGGCAGCAATGATGAGCGCCCTGGAAAAAGTAGTTCGGAGCATTGATTGCTCTGTATACTCTTTTTACATACTCAGTTCAGGCCTTACCTTTGATATCTTGTCTATTTGCAACCCTTGCCTTATTTTGTTTCCTTCTTTTTTTGCCCTCTTGTTTTCCTACCAGGTGCTGACCTACGACTTGCGCAAGGAGCGGCGCACGGTGGGGCACTTGACCCGCGAAGGCCAATTCACCAGCTTGTCGCAGCGCACCGACTCGGAACAAGAGCTCGTCACCTGTGACGCGCAGGTATATGTGACGTCAGAGTTGAATTGAGGAGGGTTTGTGTAAGGCGTGGAAGGTGAGGAAGGTAAGGGGTGTAATTTGATTCAAGATTGGATCAATTGGCCGACACATTTTGCTTGTTCTACTCTGCATTATAATTCGTCGTAGGTATTTTCGTATCCTTGTCAAGTGCTTATTGTTTCATTGACCTCTTCTGCCCTGTAGTGCTTTGAAAGTGTCGCTTCTTTCCTCTCATCGAAAGCTTGCTCTTTCCCGCGTTTTCCCGCTTCTTCAAAACTCTTACTTTCCATCCCCTCCTCTTCTCGGCTCATGTATGATGCACCAGGGCCGGCTGCTGTTTTGGGACTGTGACGTGGCAGACCCGGTCCAAGCGCTGCAGTCGCCACAGCGAATGAAAATGACGTCAGTGGCCGTGTCTCCCTCAGGAGCTTACTTGGCTGTTGCGGGAGACAGCCTCATTTGCATCTTTGACCTCCAGGTACCACTACCAAGACATTGACTCACTCAGTTTTCGTATTATTTTTGTTTCGTTTTTCAAACGAATCGAAAGAGAAGATTTGGGAGTTTGGGCCAGCCCCGATTCACTTTTTTCCATTCTTCAGGGCAAGTAATTGGTGCGAAATTCTTGACAGTTGTGCACTAATGTAATTCGCGTTCTTCTTGTACTCTTCTTCATTTCCCGCGCTCGCAGGCGGGCACTCGGCTCATGGCGCAAGGCCACGGCCACTCCGAAGACGTCGCAGCGCTGCGCTGGTCACCGGACGAGAAACAAGTGCTGAGCGTAGGCGACGACTGCTGCATCTGCGTCTGGAACTTCTATGGAGAGGCATGAGTGTGTGTGCACTGTGCACTGAGGCAGCCCTTTTGGTGCGAATTGCATTCCTGAAGTCAAACGCTTAAAAATTTACTTCTAACAGCCAATTCTGTCCCACATTTGTTGTTGCTGTAGACAATTTTAGATATTCAAAATTCAAATGACTAAACAAGAAATCTAGGAGTATCTCTGTCTGCCTTCTGATTTTCGTAGCCGTAGCCGCCATTCCTAGATCCTTAGTTGGCAGTTTCGCAGCCTTGGAGTTGGAGTTAGGAGTTAGAGTTGGGGTTCGAATTGCTAACGGAGGTTCTGTCAGTTACTTCGTTTGCGTTTCGCATTTCGAGCCGTGATCAAGCTCGATCGGTAATACTCTTTTGAAATTTCGGATACTTCATTTTGGTTTTAGACGTGTAGGCATTACAGGCATTAGGAAGGTTTTGTTATATTAGCGATGGTCGTTTCCTATATTCATATTTATACCTTACATCTTATATGTTATATGGGCGCAGAATGGTGTTCTTCAAACGTTCACCACAAATTATATCTCGCGCTCACACTCACACACAGGCACATAAGCCACAAGCCAAACACACAGAATTCAGATGGAGTCGGAGTCGGATTTGTTTAAACTTCATTTTTAATCATTAATGAACCGCAATCGCAATGTTAACACAGCACGTATAAACATTTCCGAGGCTCTTCAGAGTTCAAAGCACAAAGCACAAAGGCGCAAGGCGCAAGGTGCACATCTCACATTTCATACTTTTTTTTTTTTGATCACCAGTTCGTTGCCTTGAGCTCCGAAGCTTATAGTTCCGAGTTCCGAGTTCGAGTTCGCGTACGTGATCTCAGATGTCGATGCGTAAACTTTCAGGCACCAGCATTTAATTGTGTTAGCACTGCTACACTGCTAGTAGCACGTAGACCGTAGACCCCCCTCGCTGTTTTTACTTATAAGTTCAACACCTACTTACGTCCTAATTTTAACTGCGACTACCAGCGGTGTGGGCTGGACTAGTGTTAATAGCTCTTTACTGTCATCGACATGGAATAAGGTTCATTCAAGAAGGCGAAGTCAAGCATAAAACATGGAAGGCCTCAAGATAAATCAGCAGGCGGCGTCAGCAGGTGCCAAAGACGAAAGATCTGCGAGTGAGCACGTGGAGCGAGTGAGCTGAATCCACTGAGTCAAGTGTTTAGCTGCACAACATTTTAAAGGGGATAAAAATCGTGGTCCTTTTTGGCTGATGGCAGATTGGAAGGAGCACCTCATTCTCGCTCAAAAATCCTAGGCGCGTGGTGGTAGTACCTTACGACTCGTGTGCTTGCTGAATTTGCGGATCTTCGGAGGGCGGAGCACCGTCTTGAGGGAGCTCGGCCTTTTGAACACTATTTTCTTGTTCTTCTTGTTCTTGTTAGACTTCCGAAAGAGGCGGCGAGGTACTAGACGATGACATGGAGGGCACGGCGGCAGGCAAGGATGGCAACGGCGATGCAGTGGGCGCAGAAGCAGGCGCAGGCGCAGGAGCAGGCGTGGGTGCGGGCGTCGGCGCTAACGTAGTGAATTGAGACGACGCCGGTGGTGCAGGAGGAGGTGGCACAGTCGACAGCGGCGCCACCAACGCGGGTGGAGGTGGCGAAATGGACGAAGGCGCATGCGGCGATTGAAGCTCGTCTTTGACCGAGCGCAAGTACGCCCACCGCAAAGCGTTCAGCTCCCGCGCTGTTTCAACCTTCTCCGCGCGGCTGACAAGACAAAATTCGCTCGACTTGTACACGCGTTTGCCTAGGAGGAGAATGCACATTCATTCGGTAGAAATTCGAGGAATAAGAGGTAAATGAATGCCTGACAACTCGCAAGCACATTTACGCAGCAACAACATTCCATTGTTTGTTTGAAGTTGTGGATACTCATTTCACAGAAAATTCGCCGAAAAAGCACATGTGTTCTGCAGAATTCTTGCATTATGATGTCATTTTTTTTTGGTTGGGGAGGCAGTTAACAGTGGAACTCACCTATGCCCGCAAACTTCTTAGTTATCCGCATTGGCCCGCACGACAAGGCAGCAGCAAGCGCGTATCGGAGCGTGGTGCCGTCCTGCATGAAATAAGACGAGCAAAGACACGCTTCTTGAGTGCACTCTTTAAAAAATCAACGATTGAATCACAAGAGAGCACTTTGCTACGAGTCTGAACTTATCATGCGATTGGCAACACATTCCCTTTTCACTTGACACCTTAATTTGTCCTGCAAGGCTGTTTTCATTTGAAACACAAAAAAAACACCACCACAAAAAAATCGAAAAACACACACAATCCGTACCTCAAGGTCGATTTTGCCCGTTTGGAAATGCGCAATGATCGCTCTCGCGTACGTTTCTTCTTCAATGGTCCAGCGCCCCGCGCGGCGAAGCACGGGCGCCCCGGCCGCTGCCCCCGCAGGTTGTGGAGGGGCTGGCGCCGCACTGAAGTTGACCGGTGGCGGCGGTAAAGCGGCCCGTGCGCCGTAAGCTGCCATGTTCAGGCCGCCGAGCGAAGACGAGGCCGACGGCGGAGGGCCGTACGGATTCGCCCCGAGAGGCGTACTTGATGGATTGCCGTGGCCATACATAGAATTCATTGGCCTGTTACGAGCAATGAATGAGGAGGACAAAAATGAGGAGGTGTAGACAGCAAACAAAAAAAAAAGAAGTCGTTTTGTACTTTTTGGGTGCAAAATCTTCTCAGCGTTTGGAATGCATAGAGTCGTGTGTTTTGTTAGTGAACGGCGATTACATGCTCAAGAGCCCTCCGCCGCATCCTCCGCGCATGTCTCCGCTGCCCATGCTGCCAATGCCCGCCAGTTGCCCGTTTAGAGCCAAAATGCGCTGGTAGTTTTCGGTGTTCCTCACGAACTCCTAAAGAGAAAAAAGCATAGCTTGTTGTAAGGGTACACGTAACAGACGTTTTCAAGAAAGAGCATGAAAACAAATGGACTCACTCTTCACAAGATGACAAATTATACAGGATGCATGGTTTCAGTGTGTGTGTGCGCATGTGTTGATGCATGTACAAGACAATAAATTGATTGGAAAGAGACAGCAATTCGCGCCCACCGTATCAGCGCCTCCAGGACCGATCGGGAGTCCTAACGAAGGATCCCAAAGGTTCATCATATGCCCTTGCCCTTGCCCTTGCAACGCTTGGGGCGTTTGATACAGCGGCATTGGCATGGCTCTAGGAGCCCCCTGCTGTTGCTGGCTAATAATTTGCTGCTGTTGTTGTTGTTGTTGGTGTTGCTGCTGCGCCTGTGCTTGCAAAGCTTGCTGTATATGCGCCTGGGGCATTTGTTGCATTTGCGCCTGTAAATTCTGTGGCTGCTGCATATGAGGCGCCCGTTGCGGCCCCGGTTGCATCAGGGACGCCTGCTGCATCTGCGACACCTGCTGCAGATGCGCCTGTGACGCCTGCGCTTGCTGCATCTGCGCGCTTTGTGGTGTCGGTTGCATCAGCGGTGCCTGTTGCATCTGTGGCACCTGCTGCATCTGCTGTGCATGCGCTTGCGGCCCCTGCTGTTGCATCTGCACACTCAGCAGTGCTGGCTGTTGCATATCCGGCCCGTCTGCCAGTCCCTGCAGCGATTGTTGCGCCAATGGTCCCTGTGTATTCTGCGGCACGTGGGACAGGGATCCCTGGGACTGTGGCACCTGCGGTGCTTGCTGCATCTGCGCCTGCCAGAGCTGCTGCGCTGCCACCTGCTGCTGAAGGCGCCACTGAAGTTCCATGCTTTGCTGATGATTTGCAGTGTGGCTAAACTCATGAGGCGGCTGCTGTGCAATGGAGTTGCCATCACCTGTTTATAAGCAAAAGCGTTGAAACAGACACTTGAGTGGGTGTGGACTGTTTCCGACAAGTTCTCGCTACAGCCATTCGACCGCTGAAGAAGCGCACGAGTTCAAAACAAGGAATGAAAATTTGAAGGAGTAATTGTACTTACCATCATTGAAGTGAGACGACGGATTGCCTGAAGTTATCGAATTCGCTGAGGGCTGTGGTCTCGGCAGTCCTGCCATCGTCATTGACGGCAACGAAGCTGCTCCAGAAGTCACATTAGAGCCTTCTTCAGCAGCCCGGCTGGAGTTATACGGCAATACAATGGGTGGAAAAGACATCGTAAAATTTGTGCTTTGATTCTGGTCGCTCTGCGCTGCCGTTGGTGGAAACTGCATCTGGCTCAAGATGCTGGCGACTTCCTCGCGAGACGGCTCCGGAGGACGCAACGGCGGTGCACCATCGGCGGAATCGTGTGCGTCGCTGCGAGTACACTTTGGATCCAAAGGCGCAGGCGATGACCTCGAAGGTGACGGCGGGGGGCGCTTCTTTCCGAGACCAGTCGTGGATGTCGTTTCAGGCGACTTTTGCACGCTCGATGACGTGGACTGTTGCGATGGCGATGATGGCGGTTTAAGAGGCTCTTGAAGGGCCCATGCTCGACCAGCCATGTCAAGAGAGTTCTTTCCTTCATTTAGTGAATGAATATTTATTGGCGAGTGCACTATTGCACTCTCACTATCTCCATGCTCACTGCCCTTGCCGTCGCTACCTCTGCCGCTGCCATTTCCGCCAAGAGGCCCCGAATACGAGGGCATAAGCGCCAAAGGAAGCTGCGAAACGGTTGGTGCCAGCCCAATTTAAGTGCAATGGAGATGGGCGCACTAACGACGGAATTATACGAACCAGATAACAATCGTGTTTCAAGCAACCATCACCGCTTGAACTTTTTTTCTCAGGTTGCGCTCGCTCGAAGAAGGCAGTGCGTGTGATACAATTGGTGTAGATTCCTTGGAAGGCGTTTGGATTGAGGAGAACTCTAAAGTATCTGCATGAACATGGTGATCTTCTTGCACATCTGAACGAGAAACATTCCTTAATCTCGCCAAGTTGACTTCTTTCTATCTGTAGTACTCGCAGCCCGATACTTGGCAGAAGGGAGTGATGGAGGTGACCTGCAGCCATAAAAAGCGCGTGCGTTCGAGATCGAATCCAGATTGTTTCTCTGCAGCAAAATGACGTCAGATGACGTCAATACTGTGTTCAGAATTCTTTACCACAAGTTCAGGTGCCCGCGCGATGCGCGGCTTC
>Ga0307930_1000470_pt1 | contig 32386 bp, 49 predicted proteins | sample OrgLakmetageno46_FD_203161 | JGI IMG/M metagenome (GOLD analysis project Ga0307930, IMG submission 203161) | Saline water microbial communities from Organic Lake, Antarctica - #46 | ecosystem: Environmental > Aquatic > Non-marine Saline and Alkaline > Saline | place: Antarctica: Organic Lake...
AATTGCACGACGGGTCGTAAACGACCGGCGATACTCTAAACACCGTACCTCACTAAGTTTGAGATCCCGGTTGCACTCGAAGCGTTTATAGCTTCGAAGGAGGTGCTGGTCCGCCGCCCAGCACCTCTTGCTCGGGAGCAAGAGCTTCACAACTTACAAGTTACAAAACAGGTTGTAAGATTGTTTGGTGGCTCTGGAGGAATTCACTCCGATTTCTGGTTGTTCCGATTCCCAGAATTTCCCTCCCACAGCAGTTGGGAGTGGAAGTAGTAAGCGTTCCCTCGCTTTCCGTCTTTCTCGAATTGTCTTGTCTTGGCTCGGCGCCTAACTCAGTTCCTGGCGCCTCGCCGGCACAGCTGCCTTACGCAGCCCGCGCCGATTCTTCAGCTGTGCGGTTGAGGTTTTCGCTCCGCACCTCACTGCTTGCTGGCATAGTACGCTTTGGCGCACTCAGCAACAGAAGAGCTAAGAGCTATGAGGCCGTCTTAATTTTAATTCACCTAAGGTATGTAACAGTAGCAGAAGCCACACATCGCGACGCAGAGAGATACAGACATAAGCAAGAGGCCCAAAGGCATAAAAAAATCCGCCCCCTCGGGCTCACGGCCTGTGTCGAAAAACAGAACCCTAAATTATGAACTTCTCAGATGTATTGGCAAGTGGGATATAGAAGGAACTCGTCACGTATCACGTACACTTATACTCGAGCTACGATCAATGACATTTTCTTTAAACAGTAATTGGTTTAAACTAGTCTCCTCCCGTGCGGTACCTTACAACGATATTATAGAACAGAGAAATTTTACAGTTTATAGCGAGCCATTTCCTTTTCACGCAGACCCCGAAGGGCTGGAATTAGGCTAGCACAAAGGAATGAAACAAGTGTGGGGATATTTGACTTTTACTCCTTGCATTCGCCTTTAGCCCGCTTCTAATAAAAGCTAGAATAGACTTGATTAGATTAGATTAGATTAGATTAGATTGGATTGGATTAGGTAGGTTGATTTAGATTAGTATGCATTAGATTAGATTAGATTAGATCATAAGCCCGCCTCAATCACAAAGAAGCACTCAAAAGCTGAATAAAGTACAAAGAAAGAAAGTGGCGAGTCCTCCCACTCCCCACCATTCGTATATCTACGTCTCAAGTTCCTTCGTTTAGACTTGGGTTTGCGATTAATGGGGAGTGGAGTTTCCCAGAACAGGTCTAACTGGGCTGGGCGTCTTCTCGTACAACAAAATATTCAGCAATGCTTAAAATTAAAGAGGAGCTAATCAGGCGCATGTATCCGAGTGGCCATGTTAATGGTTGTTTTGGTAGCGGAATGAAGTGGTCCGCTCTCCCGTGCCCTGAGAGCCCGTCTCGAAAGAAGAGTTCCCACTCGCAGAAGAGAGAGCTACTAAAAAGCCCCTTAGACATCCAGAAGAAGAGTTACAGCTGCCTCAAGCGGCCTTTACCGCCTTTCAAGGCCCACAGAAGTGGTCGTCGCTTTGCACCTCACTGCTTGCTGGCTAAGTATACTTCGATACACACAGCAAAAACTGCAATACCGTATTACTGTGCGGATACAGAACTGGACTGTACCAAAGATGCAGTGTAATGTCCTTGCAACTACATTAAAGCCGCTGTTCGCTACTCCCCGAGTGCATACTGGTTTGAGACAGGCCCCGAAGGGCCGGAATTAGAAGGCTAACAGGTAGAGATGAAAAAGCAAAGCAGCGCGAACTAAACCTAAGAAGCTAATCAGGCACACATGCCCGAGTGTATACTGGTTTCTGGTTTCAGTAACTACCAGGCAGGGTGCCATCTTCTTCATGTAATAGGCGTCTGTAGAGCTACAGAGTACTCCCTGGGCCCCAGGCCGGACTGGAAGCCAGCAGTCAGCTGGCTCGGGGTTCATGTTTTCGAGGAACGTTCTCGAGTCGTTCTTTCCCTTTTCTCGTCGTGTGGGTTGTGGTGTTGTCAAGGGTGTTGTGGTGAGTTTTTGTCGTCATCAATCAGTCTGTCAATCATCAGTCAGTCAGAGGTTCAGTGGCGTGGGTATCCCGCTCCACTGGAGCCATCGTGGATCCCAAATTGAGGGTCGTGGTTGCGTGACTCGTGGCTTCCCAACACCCACCTCGAACACTTCCAAAACAGATAACAGGACGTATTATGTCCTTGATCCTCAAAAAGCTTGCTGAAATTAGCCGTCATCAACATCCTGGAAAAGACAACGTTGCTGTCGTTGCACCTAGTGAAGATGAACGCCTACCCATGGTCCACCGTGGGGTAAGGCTTGTGATGTTGCAGAATCTACTTTCTGACTTAAAGGAGCTCGGGCGTGATGATATCAATAGCGGCCAGTTTTTGAACGGTGTGCACACCAAGGATTCGGCCACAGACTGGCAGGAATTCAACCCCGACCTCGATGCATACTCAGGGAAGGCGTGCTGCTTGCACACGGGTTTGAGTATTGTGGAGACAATGATACTCGCTGATATGACCCAAGACCCAAAAACTGGCGAGGCTTATTTCTCAGACATTGACACTTTCGTCAGCTACGCATGGCGTGGGGAAGGTGCCTCATTGCGCGCCCTTGTTGAATCTGTTGAAGACGCGCTCTCACCTGGGGTGCGATGCCACACGTAACACAAATTAGACCATACTGTAGTAGGCTCGTTTTTACAATAGTTTTCTATCTATCTTCAGGTGGATTATGCGGTGTTCCTTGACGTTCTTGTGTGTGCTCAACATCGAAAAACCCGGCCCGATGGAACGTGCCCAAATAAGATTGATTGCCGCAAGTTTGAGGACGTCATAAGCAAATGCACTCGTACTGTCTTTTACGCCTCTCCACTTCTTAATCCCTTGGCGCTCTCGCGAGCATGGTGCTTGTTCGAGATCATGATGGCCATCAAATATGGAATATAATTTCTTGTGGTACTGAGCGAATCGGATCGTGAGGATCTGAAGGCACTCATATCAAACAACTTTGATCGCATCAAAACTATGTTTTCCGCCATCAAGAGCGCAAATGCTCAGGCAACGCATCATGAAGATAAAGAAATGATTTTTGAAATGATTCGACGCGACCTCGGTGTCAATGGTGACGACGGGTTCAGAACGCTCGATGACGCTGTAAGCAGTAGGATGAGGGCATGGATGGCCGAGACTGGAGCTAAATTCGCCGAGGATAGCGATGACGCCGGCCTCCTTGTGTCGGTAGGGCGACTCTTAGGCAACCTCACTCGATTCAAGGAAGCTGAGCCGCTCTACCGCCGCGCCCTCGTGATTTTGGAGGAGAACCATGGACCAGACCGGCCTGAAGTGGCCATTTCGCTCAACGACTTGGCAAGTATGCTCAAGGACCAGGGCAAATACGACGAAGCCGAGCCACTCTTTAGCCGCGCCATCGCAATTAATGAGGCGCTTCATGGGTCAGACCACCCGGATGTGGCCGCTACACTCCACAACTTGGCGGGTTTGCTCCGAGACCAGGGTAAGTATGTTGAAGCCGAGCCGCTCTACCTCCGCGCCCTTGCGATTGTGGAGGCAGCTTACGGGCCAGACCACCCAGATGTGGCCACTACGCTCAACAACTTGGCAGATTTACTCAAAGATCAGGGCAAGTTTGATGAAGCTGAGCTATTCTTTAATCGCGCTTTGGCGATTAATGAGGCGGTTCATGGGACAAACCACCCGAAAGTGGCCGACACACTCAACAACTCGGCGAATTTGCTCCGCGACCAGGGCAAGTTTGACGAAGCTGAGCTACTCTTTCGCCGCGCCCTCGCGATTAAGGAGGTGTGTAACGGACTAAAGCACCCTGATGTGGCCGCTACACTCCACAACTTGGCGGATTTGCTCAAGGACCAAGGCAGGTACGACGAAGCCGAGCCTCTCTTTCGTCGCGCCCTTGTGATTGTGGAGGGAGTTCGTGGGCCAGAACACCTGGATGTGGCTACGACGCTCAATAACTTGTCGAGTTTGCTTTACCGCCAGGGCAATTTCTTCGAAGCCGAGTTACTCATTCGGCGCGCCCTCGCGATTGTGGAGGCGGTTCATGCACCAGACCACCCGGAAGTGGCCAAGACGCTCCACAACGTGGCGTGTGTTCTCCGTGGCCAGGGAAAATATGACGAAGTCGTCTTCAGGCGACTTCGCCGCTTCTCAAAACCTACTGATACGAGAGATAAGAAGAGCTCCAGCTTTAATGCCAGGGTCTGCAGCAACTGTTCTGCACCTGAAGGGGCCAATGGTAAACCCGAGCTTTTAGGCTGCGCTCGGTGTGGCCTGGTGGTGTATTGTAGCAGGGACTGCCAAAGAGCGCACTGGAAAGCTGGTCATAAGGAGCACTGCGTTGCCAAAGCCGACACGGCGCATCAGGACCAGAAACCTCCAAAAGGCGGGAATCAATCTGCGAGAGGCGGCAGACGACGTAAGAAATGAGGCAACTGAGCCGCTTTGATCTGTTTCAAAAAAGACCAAGATATGACTACACCGTGGACCGTGGACTAGTACCTGCAGTAATCTCGACGAAAGGTCGATAGCACGTGCCATAGCAGAGGATAGGTCGGAATGGAGATCGCGGACGTACTCGAAACCTATGCCTCCGTCCGAGAATTGATCCTACAGGGTTCACGAAAGTAAAGATGAACACTGCATTACGCAAAAGGACACTCCGCTCAGTCAGACTTGTTCTGGAGGATTCATCAAAATGCAGCTTTATGCTACTTGCCGTTGTTTCTTTGCAATTGGGGAGTATAATTTAATCTAATCTTATCTATGTTGTGTAGTCTAGTGTAGCACGTTAGATTACATTGGATTGTTCCCCCCAATTGGAAGAAGGCTTATATTTCCAATGTGAAGAAAACTGCCGTGGTATATAGCAATAAGCAGTAGAAGACTATAACTTATAGCTATAACTATAACCATCAAACTGGGCTGAGTGCTCTTCTGACACAGACCTCAAAGTTCCTAAAGGGCTCAACCAAACCGGGAATTAGGCAGCTTCACGAAATTTTGAAACGCCCAGGAAATGCCCTTGCTTTTGAGCGCGGAGATGAGTTAGGTAGTTGGCAGCTGATAGCTGGTAGTACAGTATGGAGATATAGAAAGGGCGAAGAGCGAAGAGCGAAGACCCACGCGGGAAATATGGTGCCGATATGCCGATGTCCAAGTGTGCTATTGTTACTTTGAGTGCAAGTGGTGAGGCACAAACCCTGCGAAGGATGAAAGTGGGAACTCAAGAGCCGGAGATTCCCGCGATCGCTACACCAGAGATCAGAGCAAGCTATCTGAGTCAGGCGCTTAAAATTGAATTAAATCCAAGAAACTTGCACAACGATTTCAAAGACAGAGATATACCTCGGAGAAGTACGTGAGTTCAGATCTCAGGGCGGCTCTATATTTTTCTTTTTGAGAGGCGCCCTGAGATCTGAACTCACGTACTTCTCTGGAGTTAATCTCTATCTTTGATAACTTTGGGGATCAGACACCCAAGACTGGGCTTATCTGTCTCTGCCTACGCTTCCCTTAACACTCACCATCTTTAGCTGTTACTAATTTCTGCGTCAATTGCTGACGGCTATGAAACATCATGCTGACAACTCTGAAAGAACGGCTCATTACATCCAAAATCTACAGTACTACAACCCCTTGTCACTTCAACGAGCACTGGGCCAATTCCGTATTCCGATATCCCATTCCCATTCCTTTACCACGGGTGAGTCCAATGCCAATCGACCGGGGGTTGCATATGGGCTTTTTCTGCAGGGGCCATCCATGTGGGGTCGCAAGTCGCAACGTCGCAAGGCACAAGGTAGCTGATAGATAGCTGCTGGGGGCAGAAAAGGGAGCCACATAGAGTCAGAGTCATAGAGTCCAGAGTCTAGAAGCTAATAAAAGTTTAGAAGCACCTATACATTTACATTGACCTCAAATTTAAACGGACGAAATTCAGATTCCGCTGGAATCAAGTCGTTATGCGCACCTCCAGGAAGTGCCTCTTATCTCCCCTTTCGTTTCTTTCGTATAGGTAATTCCTTGTTTTCTTATTTCTATTTCTTAGCACCCCCTATGTCGTCCTCTTCCTCTTCTTCTCAGGCTCCTGTGGACGCACCCGCGCGTTTCTCGGGCATTTGGCTGGTCTTGAGCCAACAGTTGGGCAGCACCATGAACTTCTCGGCCTTGCTAGTGTATGCGCGCTTCCTGAAGTTGTCGTAGTTGTTCTCTTCGATCTGTATAAAAATCATAAAATAACCGACAAAATCGGTGAAAGTTTGAAACATGAAAGATCTCTTCCCTGGACAAATTCTATACACATCGATGCACGCAACTTCAAGATTGTGACAGGCCCAAAAAAACATTAATTAGGTCCTGTCCCTCCAATTCGCAGATGCCTAAAAGTGATACAAACAAAAGCAGAGAGCGTAAAACTAACGCGCGCACATGTAATCTCTTACCTTGTCGAGGATTTTCGAGTACATGTCGCCAGCTGCTTGCACCGCCATCCTCGAGTCAGGGGCCAGCATGGGGATCCCGGCGTCGCTTTCCGCGTAGTAGGCTCGGGCACGGGCAATCAAGTGCTTCATGAGCTCCCTGTAGTCATGGTGCAGGAGGAGAAGATCACAAAGTGGTAGCGCAAGCACATGAAAGATACACGACTCAAGGTGAAGTGACTTTTGCTTGAGCGTCTCAGTCAATTATCGCAAGAAGTTCTACCCAATCCTAAACGACCTTCATACCGGTAGTTGTCGTCGAGTTTGCCGTTCAAGATTTGCTGTTCGGTCACCCCAAACTTGGCCATGTCTTCGATCGGAAGGTAAATGCGGCCTCGGACCTGTTGATCATTTTAAAAGTAAGCAAGCAAGAATAAAACGACACTGTCGGATAAAGCACTACTTCGCAATAAAGCTTGAAATAGAACATAGACTCATGATGATACTACGATTTTTAAAAGAAGCAGCCTAGCACACAACACCATTTCTCATAGTACATAAATATCCCTTCTTCACTTTACCGCGTCCTCTCCCACGTCTCGCAAGATGTTGGTGATCTGGAGGGCAATGCCCAGGGAAATGGCGGGAGGCTTCGCTTCTTCTTCTGTGTAGCCTTCGGCGGTGCCCATCACAGGTAAGGTCATCAAGCCCACCTGCCGAGGATTCAAACAAGGAGACGCGACAAGACGAAGGAAAAAGAAGAAAACAGGGAAGATGAGAATGAGGAGCACGGTGTGTCGAAAACACAAATATATATCTTTTACCGTGCTGGCCACCCGATAGCAGTACACGTAAAGCTCGTCCCAAGTCTCGTAACGGTCTTTGCCCAGCTCTCCCGGAGTGTCCATCGCCATGCCCTATTATACATAAAATATACACCACAAGAAGGGAAGGAGGGCACAACAAGAGGCAAAACACTCGGTTCGGGCCCATGTACAACACAGCAGGCGCTCTGAAAAGGCTCACAGCAAGGACCAACACAACCGCTGTAGTACACTCCTAGAAATATACCCCTCCCCCTACCTTAATCATGTCGAGGAACGGGTTGATGTCGAGCGTGGGGTATTTGAGCTTGGTGTCGAGCAAAGCGAGGTCCAGGGAGTCCTGCGGCTGACCGTCCCACACCTGGTACAACCGCTCCTCCCACGCCGCCAAATCCGCCTGTAACGAAGAAGAAGACGTACGATACTAAAAGTAACGACAAACCCAAGTAGATTTATGCTTCTACATGTGCACAATAGCAACGGTAGAAAAAAAGCAACGGTCAATCATCCGCATGGATACATCGAACGAATGACATCCCTCGATTCATTCGATTCTATCTCGATGTCGCATGTTGCACATGTAAAAAAGTCAAGCAGCGCGCCTCATACCTTCAGCACTGCCGTGTTCATGAGCGCCCGCGGCCCATCCACGAGATCGTCGGTGCGTCGGCACCACACGTAAATGGCCCACACCTGCAGAATATTTAAAAATGAGCACAATCACCATCACAGTGGGTTTAGGGTTCACGGTGAAACAGTAAAATAAATGCCCCATCAGCGACGGTAAGCGATTGAAAAATATCATGAAAGCTGCAGTAATTCCCCCCCCAAAAGGACATCTCACCGCTTTCTTTTGTTCGGTGGTCATCAGCCGAGTTCCCAAGTAAAAAGTCTTGGCGAAGACCTGAGTTACGAGAGCATGCAAAAGAAACCAGAGAACATAGGAATAGAGCCAATTAGAGCGAGGCAGCGCGTATCGCAGATGCTTGGAAACCTTTTTGCAATAGAGGTCGAAACTTAGCATCAATATTGGCTCCTAAACAGTTTCCACTGCCGAACTTTCCAATCTAGTCTTATGTAAACATGCAGCCTCAAGCTAACACTATCACAGCTCTTGAGGTGTCTCATATGCCACTAGTCTTGATATATATCTGTACCTTGGTGATGCTCTCGCATTGCTGGTAGGCTGCGTCGAGGACGTTCTCTGCTCGAGACGGCTCTACAGCCTTCATTGCGGTCAAAACTCCCGAGTACTATGAAGAAAATAGACAAATGGATACAAGAAAATGGTATATATATCAAGTAATGTTTGTTTATTGAGGGGCTTAGACGCCCAACGATATGAGGGGCTTCTTTCGGAACTAAAATTTCCTCGGCTGTATCATGGCTACGTTGCCCAAAAGAACGAGCCCACGCCGAAAGAGTGCGCGCAGCGCCATAATCACGAGTAAAATGTCTAAGTACCCTGTGATAAACTACTCTCCTTAGAAAGGGACTGTATGTCTAAGTGACAGCAAGCCTGTTCCACACCTGTCCTGGAGTTGAGGCCTCCACAGTAGCATCGAGTCTCCTGCCACGGGAATGAGCATATGTGCTGACTTGACGAGGAACGGATGTAGTCGGCGAGGACGCGAGATGTGAATGGAAGGCAGTCGCCACGTGGGCCAGCGCGCCGATGGAACAGACTGCGCGCAACATGTGCTTTAGGGCTAAAACGGAACCCTCGGGCAGATAAAAGTCTACAGCTACTCAGTACAAGCTAAGACGTGCGCACTACTTCAAGATCAAGCATAAGTACCAGTCACACACTTATTACAGCTACAGCATGGTCAGTACATTATCGTAAAAATGCGTGTTTTTCCTACATTTGTTCGTATGTGTTCTTGTCTTGAAACATCAAGAAGGTGCACGAGAAGTGGCAGAGGCTCCTCACCACCTCCTGCTCACGGCCTACCCCACCATCACCTATACTTTCGACGCGAGATGTCTGAAGTTTTAGGTTTTTTACACCGGCTGGTGACCAACACCCTTGCTCCCTGGCTTCTGGGTGGCAAAGGGCTCGCTGAGTGGCTTGTTCTCGGTGATGGGCCCAACAACAGCTGGTTTGCTCCTGCAGTGTGCTTATGGCTGGCTACGTCGTACGAAACTTGCCGACGTATCGGCAAACGATTCGAATGGGAGCCTGTACAAGTACTGCAGGTGTACCGATCCATTCAGGTGCGAAAAGAAGAGGCATTGCAACATGTGACCTTCTCGACTGCATCGCCAAACAAAGATGCTCGAGTTATGGAGCTGTAAAGCTCCTAGTGAACGCCAAATTTCTGTGCAGGCTCAAAAATATCCTATTTTAGCACTAACACCAATCTTTCGCTGTCTCTACTTGTTGCTCGTGCAATTGGAATCACTTTCCTTACCTGCTGAATGGCCAAAAATACGAAAAGTGTGCCCTCTTCAGCGGCATGGGTTTGTTTTCGATGGGTGTGTTGCACGGGCAAGGGGTTTCTCTCTCAGGGCAGTGCGCTAATGACGTATTTATTCCAGCAATCATCAACTTCTTCTTGTGGTACTTCATCGCCGACCTTTTCATCATGGTATAACTGTAACTGTTTTTGTTTCCTTCTTGATGAATACGCTTCAAATTGAAAGCAGCTATTTTCCACCTTACAATCTACACAAGCATGTCGCAGAATTCTTTGAAATTTATCTCAACTACTATTTCAGTTGCAGTTTTTCTTTTGAGCATAATCTGCTCTATTGGTCTGACTCCGTTCACATGAGCTCCCTCGCTTGCTTCTAAGAGGCGTTTCAATGTACAGGGATTCTACCTGTCGTTAGCGTATCCTCCCATTTATTTTTCGAAGTTATCCGAAACCCTGCCGTTGCTTTACTGTGCCATTTCTGACAAATTTCTTCTTTTTCAGTGCGTGATTATGGGGCACTTTCGAATGGACTTGCTCCTGCACCATGGTGTCGCCCTCTCCGGCATCATTAGCCTCGGTAATGACTCCTCTTCTACAAAATCCCATGCTTCTCAATGTTTTGCAAAGACTATCGCCTGTGGGAGACTCGTGTATTACCAAGACCTCACGTGTTTGGTTTTTTTTTTCTATAATCTTGATGTATTTGCTAAACATGTACTTTTGAACTTTTTACAGTGTACAACAAGCTCTACCCGTGCGCGTCTGCGCCTGTAGCTGTGACTGAGCTCATTTCGCTCTTCAGGTGAGGAGAATTACGTGCCTGTAGTTGTAAATTCCATTGAATTGCGTCACTGTTTTGCGCATCTTTTTATTGCGTAAGGTCCCGCTTTAAGTATTCATTCCCCGAGTAATTTCAACGTTTCATTTCGCCTCTGTCTTTTATACCAAACAGCGGCGTCGAAGCGATGCTTCCGAAGCCCTCGAAATGGTCCCGCGGCGAAGAGCACGTCTTTTACGTGATCCGCGCCTACCGCCTCGGAGTCCTGGTGTTGATACGCCCGTTCCTCTGGCAGCACGTGCGCCAATCCGCGGAAGGCGCGTCCTCCACCATTGCGGCTGCCACCTACATGGTGCCCGGCGTGCTTTTGCCGCTCCTCGATTTGGTGAGAACATACACAACAAAGATTGAAAAAAAATGCATGCAATTGCAGATGATCAGCGAGATCATGAGCAGAAATGCTTTGGCATCTATAATACAAACACTCCTAGAGATCTTGAGAACTCTCGAATCAATACTCGCAAACTGGGTCTTCCTTCCTTTGTATGCGTCGTGCATTTCTGCTCTCAGTTATGCATTCTTTTATCGCAACTTCTTACTTAAATCGCCATACTTTTGCTCATTAAAAAACTAGACATGGTCGTGGAAGATTGCGCAGTCGCTTGGCATTGTAGATGGGGTAAAAAATCAACTAGGCTTCAAGACCAAAGGCAGTCCGAAGCAGCCTCCTCCGGAAAAGTCTAGTTCTCAACTAGGGTCGCTGACGTCACCAGCCGCGCACTTTGACGGCTCGAGCGATGACCACCAAGGCAAACAAAAGGACTAAATTTGCTCGAAGGGTTTTGTAGCACTTAATGGAGATTTGTGTTCGGCAACGCGGTAGAAAGGTAGCGAGGTGCGAGGTGCGAGATGCATTTCAAATAGAATGGTCTGGTTTCCTTATTCGATTATTGCTCCCTGAATATTACGCACAATACGAAGATCGAAATCAGTACCAGTTAAAATATTCATATGAACGCAAGCGAACAGTTCGGGATTAGGCTTCCGCTTCCAGCTCTGAGCCATAAGACAAGTCCAAGTGCTTCAGCAGTGCCGTTCTAACCTTTGCTTTTAACTTTTAACCGTTTACCGCCGTTATAATTCTCTTGCTGCTTGCTGCTATTGGAGTTAGAGGGAGCTACAGTAGAGCTATTGGAGTTAGAGGGAGCTACAGTAGAGCTATTCTATTTAGCAAGGGGATTGCAGTCGGAAGTAGGTGGCTGCGTTTTGCGAATTGGGACTGCGGCTGGGGCCGGGACTAGAACTGTGCAATACTAAGGACTTGGGATCTCCAGACTCCAGATGTAGAAGCAGAAACGAGTGAATTAATTGCGTGTTAATAAGACTAACGGCTAACGGACTGAACTCAAAGAAGTATTGGCGGGTTCTTTGTGGTTATGCAGGTGGTGAAAGAACGATACGTCCTTCCGTGTGTGTGGGGGACTTCTGTGTGACGGCGTCGCGGAATAGTAACTACGATAAAGCACCGTCTTTTTCAAGTCGATATTGGATTCCGTGGGGACAGGCTAGATAGATGCCAATTTCGCAATTAGACGTCGGTGAAGTCCGCCACTAACTGCTGACCGTCATCTCCCATCGATTGCTGCGAGAAAGACACTTGATTCTTGACTGCCGGCGCTCCGGGCTCTACCGCTGCTGATGAATGCTGGTGGTCATACTGGCTGGTCGGCGGTGGTGGGGGTGGCAAGGAGGGTGCGCTCATCGAAGCTTCGGAACCATTCAAAGGGTTGGCGACATGCGTGGACGGAACGATCGCGAATTCTTTGTTGTTGTGCGGTTGTACCGAGGACGGAAGATTGGCGCGGAACACCATGGAATTGCGAAGGAGATGGGCATCGCGAGCGGCCATCCGGCTTTCTTCAGCAGCCTCGTCGACTTCTTCCGCTTTTCGTTCTGCGTTGCTCAATTTCTCCGCATGCTTCGCTGAGGCGCCTCCTTCGGGCGTCGAATTAGCACTGTCGGAAGCACCAGCACCCTGCGACGCACTCCCCTTCTTTTTTGCCCCAACGCCAGCAGCAGCAGCGAGCGTTGTACGGCCGAAGTCCATCGCAGCAATTTCGCGCTGTGCAGGTCCTTCGAGCTCGCGCATGCAATCCTCAAAGGTGGGTCGCTGCGAGGTGTCCTGAAGCTGGCGACGCAAAGAAGACAGTTTTGGTGGCAAAATAATAGAAAGGAAATAAACGAGGGTGAACAGAGATGGTAGACTGATCGCAAATAATCATCAGGTGACTAGCCTTACAATGAAACTACTAAGCCGCAATGAAAGTAGAGCGAAATTTGGTTCAAAAACGCGTGCAATTTCGCTCTACTTTAATGGCAGCTTAGAAAGTTGAATGCCAATTTAAACTTGAAAGTACCATGCATTCGACGAGCAGCCGCGCAATGGTTGGCGGCGCATCTGAGAGCACGAGCGGCGCTGAATTGGCTCCATTGCTTGTCGTGGGCGGTGCGTGCTCGGTGCGAGCTTGAGTGAGAGCATGGTTCAAAGCATCGAGCCGACGTCGCTCCATCAACGTGAGGTGATCAGCGCGGGGGGCCTGAAAATAACAACGAAAGAAGCAAGTATGAGCACTTTCAAACCTACACTTAAAGCTCTTAAACCTTGAAAATCGGACTGATCTCATCCGAAACTGACCAGCTGAGCGATCTCCGCCTCAATATTCTTCGGATCGTTCGGGAGCGGCGGCGCTGCTACTGCTCGCCAGTTTTCTTCTGCAATGGCACGGATAAATCGCATGGGATTCCGAGGTCGTTGCTTTTTGCCGTAGTTCACACGCCAACGCTCACCCACAAAATCAACCAAATCGTCTTTCACCGCCTGTAAACAAGCAACCAATCAAAGCCCGTGAACAAAGCGTTCGAAAATGATGACAACAAGAGAAGCTAAATTGATATCGCACCATGGCAAGCAGTAAAAGCCCAAAGCTGTAAACATCCGCGGACGCATCGTAAGCTTCGCCCCGCAAAATTTCAGGCGCGCAAAAGAGCGGAGTTCCCACAGCAGTCATAGCAACGTCATCACTATCCACGCCTTGAGCGCGAGACGTTCCAAAGTCCGACAATTTCGCGCGCAGAAACTCGGTGACTAGCACATTGTCCGGCTGCATTAGGCACAGCAAAGTGTCATTGACGAAGAAAATGCAAAGGAATAGTTAAGTAAGGTAATGGGAGAAAAGTGTTAGCAGCAGTCAAGAAAGACCTCTTAATTGAGGTACGTAAACAAAAGAAGTCACTGTCACTGCTTAACATGACGCTTGGATTTTATAATCTATTGAATGCAACCTTGAGATCGCGGTGAAGGATGCAACGTTTCATTTTGTTTTGGTCCGTTTCATCGAGGTATTCGCGGCCGTGCAAATATGCCATGCCGCGGGAGACATCAGATGCCAGACGCAACAAGGGTTCGCCCCACCGCAAGTCCAGCACCTGGAGAAGGTTTAAAAATACAGTAAATAGGGAGGTAGAAGTAAGCAAAGTACTTTCATGCAGGATTTCTCTATCACATCGCCAAGGAAAGAATTCTAGAGACACAATGAAGTGATAACTTCACGTCTCGCATGCTTTTACCTTGAGGCGCAGCAGCTGCTGCAGAGATCCTTTTGGGACCCATTCAAGCACGAGGCAGGTGAGGTCTTCGCCCCAGCAGGCTCCCACGAAGTTTACGATGTTCTGACCAGGCATCAAAAGGCAAATAATTATAACCACGAGATTCAATGCAATGACTCGAAGAAAAGAAATGACTAGTGGAGACCATTCGAAGAATCTTTGTGCACTCAGAGAGGACTGACCGGGTGCCGGAGCGTTGCTGTGAGAAGAATTTCATCTCGGAAGGCTCGGACGTTGTCTTCCGTCACTTCGAGCATTGTCTTCACTGCCACTGCCTGCCCTAGGCATTTGCCACGAAAGACCTTCAACAACACAATACATATAGACAAGAAGACACAACACGAACGTGCGTTAAAATCGAAGAATAAAGGTATTACAGAGGTAGTGAGGTAGACATTATTGCAAGTTACGTGTACAATCATAAAAACCGAGAAAACATTAGGCTCTAAATGCTTCATGTCTCACCTCTCCAAATGCTCCAGCTCCGATACGATCAATGAGCTCTACATCGTCTGCTTTCAACAAATGACGTGCCAGCACCGCCTGCGATGCATTTTCTCGAGCTTTGAGTTGATCGTCCTTGAGATTAGGCGACATGGAAGTCATTTGAATTCCTGAATTAGAGTCCCCTTGAAATACAGTGCTTCCAAATCTCCGATTTCTTGGGGCACCAGGTGCGCTTTTATCTTCGTTCTCCTTCGACTCATCGGATGATGTAGTTGCTTTGCCTAGAAGCTGCTCAAGCAGAGCAAGTTCCTGTGGCGTCCGCGGCCGCCGCCACTTGCGTTGTTTTCGCTCGGCACGGTAGCTTTGAAGATTCAAATTCAGTGTCGGGAGCACGTATTGGATGGATGTAGGGAAAGAGAGAGGAACAAAGTAAGCGAGAGACAACTGGCCGCACAGATTTAAAAGCATTCAAGTCATTGTGGTGGAAGTATTGATACTTATAATGCCAGGGGCTCAAATTGGTAACACTCCTGCACTCTGATCAGATCAAGTACACGACATTATTACCGCGCAAAAAGTATGAGACCGGCAGCAAAGAGAATGCCGGCATTGATGGCACAGAGAAGAAACCCTAGGTAGAGTGGATCGTCACCCTCAACTGACGCCAGTGTTTCTGAGGCCACAACAAACGCTGACAAAAATGTCAAGAGGATTTGGTACTGCGACAAAACGAGCAAAACATTAGTGGACTCGCGTTGGAATGGGCTTGCTTCACGGACGACAGCAACCTGAGAAATATAGATAACGAGGGCATTACCAGATATCAATGAGTAACCCCATGTATGCATACGCGTAGGACCAATGGGCCACATCGAGGATCCACGGCAAGTAGTCAATGCTAATGTCTACCCTAATCGCATGAACCCCTTTGGTTACCGCAAGGATGGCGAGGACACAACCTAGCGCAGCCCTCGGAAGGCCTTGAGGCGCGAGAATAGGAAGGGCAGCAGCAAAAAGCATGCGACGATATACTTCAACCACTTCGTAATGCCTTGAAAAAGATACCAAGTAAGCGAACACATGATCAGGCATAGATAAATTACCATTGACACGTAGTATTGAAAGATAACTTTTTTTCGAAAATACTGGCGTCACACTAGCTCAACTCACCATGCAGAGGGTTTGTAGTCATCCCAGAGAAAGTTGAGATGCCGCAAGCCATTGTTTTGCTTGCGAGCTGCCTCTGCGAGTGCATACTGAATTGATATACGAATGATTCAATTAGGTAGAAAGATTCGCGAAACTTAAACGAATGAAAGTTAAAGGGAAACCTTGATTATGACGAGTATGATATAGATTATACCAGATTCACTCGACAAAGGTATCTCATCAACTACGTCAATTTGGCAGAACATCATTTACCTCAGCCGCTCGTTCCTCGGCGTCAAGACGAAGCCGTTCTTTTCTGACCAATTCTTCTTCTGTCAACTTTTGGACTTCACGAGAGGATGAGGTATGGCCGCCCTGGTGGCTGCCTCGCAATTGTCCGACAGACGAGCGGAGGCCTGTCGACACAGATAATCGCTCGGCCCAATTGCCGGCCTTTTTGCGGCCGGCGCCATTGAGATCACTATTGCCGGTGCCATTTTTTGCCTCAAGCGCAGAGGACTCAGGATTCTTGTTTGAGTTTTCGTACCCCATCGGATCAAGCAAGTGACGAACACGCCAAAGTAAGCAAAACCAAACTAGCGGCACTGACTGATAGATCGCAATTAGGAGCCAATTAGCGACAGCAAAGTTCTTGTAGGCAGTGGAATCGCAATCGATCGAGGTGTCAACCCTCAGTACATGATTTTCATTGGTGTATGAATCAGAGGAAATGGATAGGTCTGCGCAGTCAAGGGCATTGAACTGCAGCATTGCAATGGGCGGTAGCACCTACCAGTAGAAACGTACATGTACAAACAACACCATTCAACTTTATGAGGCAAACATCTTACTTCGAAATATAAATCTTCCAAAACGAAGAATACTTTAAGATAGAAAGTTTAAAATAATGCAATTAGGTATCAACTTCTAATCACAATATGAACGAAGTCTACACTTTTACAAACTTGGAATTAGCATAATACCAAGGTTTCAGAGGAAACAAATACAGCAATGCAAAGAATCCGATTACCAGATACGAAAGAGCGAGAGCAAAGTATACGTGTTGATTTCGCATCCGTTCTAAAGCAGCTTCCAAGTAGTGATCAACAGCGCCAGCGTCCTGCTGGCCTTGGTGCCACAGCACTCCACCAACGCGACCTGCAAAGAACGAAAAACTGCCCTTGCCAGGAACAGCTGGCCGGGTATAGCTACCGTAAGGCCGCGGAGAAACTCCTTTTTCAACCGGGGTGTCTGAGGACTTTGACCCAGGACGAAACGCGAGCTCTTTTTCCGCAATCTTAGAAGCTTCTCGTGATTCAGCACGCCTACGTGCGCTGCGGGCTAAATACAGCGTTAGGTCCAGAAAAGCGAGAAGAATCGGCAAGAGAGCTGCAAATAAGGTGCGATCCATAAGATCCAACAGAGTAGAACATGTCAGGGCAGCGGAAAAATCCAATGACATGAAGCTCAGCGATTCAAGAGCGGTTGCAAAAGGCTCCGGATACTGCACGGCCAAGTTCCATGATATAGTGCTTAAAATTTGAAAGGTTGCCCATGCCACTTTCAGCATGCCTCGGTCAAGGTGCCGAAACGGGTTCTTGTTCTTCAGCTTGGTGCTACCACCAGAAGGTACGTCAGAGAAGAGCGCAGGGCAAAGACGACTGAGCCTCTGCCGAAGGGGCTCGTGCCGGCCTTTCTTGCGGACTTTAAGAAGAGCGGACCGCATTGTCACCGCAACAAGAAGAATAATTCCGAGAATTAGCGAGGGTATGAAGGTTACCGATTGACTGCAACTCACGCAAAGCCGAGCCGAGCTCGAAAAGACGTATCCTTCTTCGCAGGCGCCGCATAGTGGGCCCACACTACCGTGCGTACACATGAGTCGATGCTCAGTGCATTGCGGCAAGTCGAGTTCGGCGAGCTCTTTTGAAGATTGTAAACTCCGTGCATAAGCCGCTTCCGATGCATTTATAAACGCTGCACGGTGCCAGCATGCGAGAGGGTCCAACGAGGAGCCGCTGAGCCCAACATAATCGTCATCCGCAACGGCTGCATCATCGTCGAAATCGTACGCACCTCCATCAATCGTCGAGAAGCCTCCGAAGTTAAAGTCGTTACCCGACGCGTAAGACCGCTGAGCCCACTCCTTAGCGCGAGCTTGAAAGCCTTCGCAAGTTCCACGTAAGCACGGGAATGCTACACCGCCTGCTGCATAAGACGACCGGTCGATCCACCACCCCTCTTTAGGAAAAGGCATAGCAGTGCCGCCGCTACAGATTGCGCCTTCAGGACATGGCAAGCATTCTTTCCCCGTGCCATCGTCTGGCAAAGTCAGCGACACGAAAAAGCCACGGTCGCATTGCACCTAAAAATAAAGAGCACGCACGCATAGAACTCAAAGACAAAACAACACCTTTATGAAAACTTGATGCATGCCAAAGCGTGCGCGCTCACCACTTGCGCCACAGCAACGTGCCACTTCAGGCCGTAACCATCTGTTAAGTTGAGGTGCTGGAACCAGTGAAGTCCGAGCGAGGGCACGTCGATTGTGATAACTTCGCCAGCTGTCGATGGCCATCCGCCCCGCGCATCTACTTCTTGACCTACGGCCCTGATGATGCGGTGAGTACTGTTGGCTGCTATCACTTGCGAAGTGCCGTCTGCGTTCACTACTGTGCCACGCACCTATATCATGCAATCAAGAAAACGCTTCATACTTGCGAATCGCTTACAATGACAAATCCTCACACCTATGCGGTTCGAGATCAAAGATATATATGGATTTTACTCCGGTGTGAACAATCCCAAAAAAAGGCACCATTAGGGAAGGAGAGTACTACGTAGTGCATGCTACTGTACCGAGCTCGAAATCATTTTCCCCGCTGAGTCAACCACAAAGACCGTTAGAGTGCCACCTGAGGCCGCTGTCGTGTCTCGAAGCAGATTTTCAACGGTTGAGAGCTCGAAATCAATCCCCGCCACGCCGACGAAATCGCCATCTTTCGTGACTAACTGTCTAGCTGCGGTCAAACCCAACGTACCCGTCTGGATGAACAGGTACGGATCGGACCAGATTGCGCCCAAGGCACCGCCGGTAACTTCCGTGTTTTTCTTCGAAGCTTTGTACCACGATCGAACCCGGCTGTCAAAGCTCGTTGCCTGAGTTGGGCCGCCTTCATGGGCACCCGTGATAGGGTTTGTCGCATTGTCCCATTGCACAAAGCAGCCGGTGATTGGTGTGTTGTCTTGGTAGCAGGTATAGTTTTCGTCCCGACTGTAGGCGAAGGACAGCGGCCGTTTGGGATATGCCGGCATGCGCAAGTACATTACAATCTTGGCATTCTCAAAGGCTGCGTACAGCGCATCGATAGGGTTCGCAGATTTCTTTCCGACGTAATAGCGGTCAATAACAAAAAAACACACATAGGTACAGCACTGTGAGTACACAAACATTGAAGGCAGAAGGCATGCGGAAGATATTCACGTGTACTGTCACGGCGGAACCCGCCGTGACATGTACAGGCAAAAATGTATCAAGAGTAGCACCATGGATGTAAAATGCTACCCTCGCGATCATTCAGTGGAATGATATCAAGTCCTTACCGCGACGTAGGGCTTCATGAGCATCCAAAGAGCGGCCGCCGTAGCATTGTCGTCCATGATTCGGTGTCCTTTCACGCTGGTGGTAGCCGAGCCTGTCAGCCGATAAGACGAGAAGGCAGCTGCGATAGATCCAAGAGGAGTCCAGGGCACCGCAACTGAGGAAGCCACTTTATCGAGCATGCTCGATGTAAACGCTGAATATTACAAAAAAAGACATCGCTAAATGAAACTTGTGCAGTCTGGGTGAGTAAATTGTAAGCAGCAGATTTCCGAGGTAAAATGAGGCTTGAAATATGCAAACATCTACTGAAGGTGAGGAGATGGCATATACAGCAACACAGTACGCCTCACGACCAATCAAAACCAAAGCTACACGTGATGCACACACCTTCATTGAATTTTGCGTAGGCAGAGCTAACGTGCCTTGGCTGTAGAAAAAGTATTGAACCGATCAATTGACTCCACGGCGCCATCTGCAGGTACCTCGCTAGAGAACTTCACAGTACTCAATTCCACATAAACCACTCACTTCTATACCGCTAATCATCGCATCTCGTCTGTGCAGTCTAAGTTTCCCATGGGGTCGATTTGTGGCACCGAGGCACCGAGTCACCGAGTTCCGGTATGGATTGTGGATTGGCCATTGGTTGATATTTTCCCTTTTTGGAATAAAACACCCTGGGGGGGTGTTTTCACGTTTTCGCGTAATCATGTTTTTCTGACGCAGGCCCCGAAAGGCCGGAATTAGATGGCTAGCACAAAGGAATTTAACAAGTGCGTGCCTTACGCACTCCTGAGGAGATAACTCCCACGGCGGCCTTGAGAGCCGCGAAGAGGGGGCGTAAACTAATTATTTTTGGCCCGTTGAGGGAGGACTGGATCTTGGTGCGGATAATTAAGTATCAATCTGGCAGGGAGTCACCCGGTAGATATCTGCGGGGTCTCCCGGGCCTGGCTGAAATACGAGCTTAGAAACTTTAGAACAACTGCTAGTGGCCTCCTCTTCATTGTTGGGTGCTCGGGGTTCGGGGCTCGGGGCATCTACAGGGCCCTGGCGATCAAGTATAGGGCGCAACAACCCACTATGGGCGTTAAGCCCCATGTGCGATAAAGCCCGGCATCATCGAGCTCTCGTCGCCTGTGTAGGAGAGGTTCTCTGCTGCCAGAGAAGCGCCTGCTATCTCTCATCGAATAGGATATCTACGTACGTCGACATCTCCTCTTATGCGCCAGCCTTTTGGTCCAAGAACCAACCCCTTACTGTACCCTACCCTATCCTAGTTTTATTCCATTATTTTCATGCCCCCCACCCCTGCGGGGCTAGAATTAGATATATGCTACTAGCAGCAGAGAATAAAGCGAGAACAGTGAAATTTGGTTTCTTTTACACGTTACGGAGTGACCATGATTGCGATGTCAGCGGTCCGAAGTGGCCAGTTCTTCAATCTTTTTCAAGTCGTTACAAGTTACTCCCCTCGCAGAGTACAAAACGCAAAACGGGAGGTAATTGAGCTTTAAATGCGCGAATAATAAGACTTCCAGTCATATTCTCACTTCCACGAGGTTCGAGCTCTCTTCAACGCAGTGCGCAGTACAACAGGCAACAGGGCCAGCAAATCGCATTTCAAATCCATATCCGCGCGGAAACCTATTGGAAAAGTATCGTTATGGGCATTAAAAATTTTAAGAATATCTTATACGCAAAAATACACTCAATCAGCTGCGCCTATAGTTATATAGTGCGCTCCTAGGGCATCGGAATTGCTTCCTTCTTATTTCTATAACATCTACTGGGAGCGACGGGGTTCCAGTCGCTGTAATGCGCACATCGTTTAGAGTATGGTCGAATGCGTTATTCTAGATCGTGCAATCATTCATCAACGCCACCTCAAGTGCTCGCTTATAGCCGGCGTTATAGGCACCTGAATCTCAATCATCATGTGTAATATCTGATATCTACGAGCGAGTTTGGTGTGGGTGCGATGTACATCGTGTGCAATTCCTTCATTGATCATTGAACATCAAACTAAAACTCCATTCGGCACAGACCCAGGGGGCTGGAATTCGGAACCCAATCGGCAGAAAGGACCACCACAGCAAATACAGCAAATCCCACACTCGGAGCTAAAGAATCAAGGGCACACTATTTTCCAAACCAGATATCGCGGTGGTAGCCTCCCAGTAAATTCGACATTGTCGAAGCATTTGCCAAGCAAAGGGCCATACATCGAATCTAAAATAAAAGGGGCCGCCATAATATTGACTTCGGTTTACACGTCAGTAAATCCGACCCTTGGCTGCTCAGTGCCAGTGCACATCGTTTCTTGCGCAATTGACGCCTTTGCTTCAGAAATTGGCGCAACACCCTTAACAACTTCAGGGTGATGGTGTCCATCGGAAAGACCCGGGGATTTCATCGTGGAATTTGAAGCAGCAGTCGCAGCAACTCCAAGATCACTGAGGGGGTTGACAATAGTAAACACATCGGCACCTGTGCTTTCTCTGTTGTGCAAGGTGTTTGAATTCATTGCAGACTTCGCAGGGGCAGTGGATTGGTTCGTCTGAGCGTTGTCATTCGCGGGACGAAGAGTTGGAACAAAAGGTTGGTTGAAAGATTCTGCTGTAGCGGCTTCGTGTGAAATCGCGCCCCCTTCTGTACCACTAGCAGATACTGAGGCAGTACAAGCAGCAAGCGTTGTTCGGCCGAAGTCCATGGCAGCAATTTCGCGCTGTGCAGGTCCCTCAAGTTCGCGCATGCAATCTTCAAATGTGGGTCGCTGTGAGGGGTCCGAAAGCTGTTGGTTCGAAGAAATCACAGTGAATGATAGATAGATTGTAACGTTGAGTGGTAAAAAGAGACATTAAAAGTAATACGCAGTGACCAAGATGATGGTCTACCATTCAACATTGGTATCGAAGAAGGATGAAAAATGGGAAATGTTCACAAGAGGAGTAAAGAACGAGGAAGTACTGATACAGTAGAGACCGTGAGATGTCTTTGAGGTCGTAGATATCACGATGTCAACGTAAGATGATAAGTCAAGTTTACGAGCAGAACAAAGCACACATTCTGAGATAAGCACTGTCTACTGAACACTAGTACCATGCATTCGACGAGCAGCCGCACAATGGTTGGCGGCGCATCTGAGAGCACCACTGGTGCTGAATCGGCTCCATTGCTTGCAGTGGGCGGTGCCTGCTCGGTGCGAGCTTGAGAAAGCGCATGGTTCAGAGCATCGAGCCGACGTCGCTCCATCAAAGTGAGATGATCTGCGCGGGGGGCCTGAAGAGCCCAAAAATGATTGCACATATATTTAGATAACCTGTTGCCTTTAATGCTTTATTCAATTTCATCCATCATGTAGCGGAGCAACACTAATCTTTGTCCGCCTCATGCTTTCTTCTGCCTCTTAATTAATGCGCGTCTCTTATTCAGATTTTACTCTTAGAGTCAAATTGCGCAAAACGAGTAAAACTGCCAATACCTACCAGTAGGGCAATCTCTGCGGTGAGAATATGTGGATTGTTTGACAGCGGCGGTGCTGCGACTGCTCGCCAGCCATCTTGTGCAATCGTACGGATTATTCTCATTGGGTTACGAGGCATTTGCTTCTTGCCATGGTACAACCTCCAAGATTCGCCCACAAATTCGATTAATTCGTCTTTTACCGCCTGACATTGAACGTTGAAATAAATGTAAGTTTGCAGAATGCAGTATAAGGTATAGATAAGTCTAAATGAATGTTGAGTAATCGTAATAGCATACCATGGCGAGCAGTAAAAGCCCAAAGCTGTAAACATCCGCGGACGCATCGTAAGCTTCGCCCCGCAAAATTTCAGGAGCGCAAAAGAGTGGAGTTCCCACAGCGCCCAAAGCGACATCGTCACTATCTACGCCTTGAGCGCATGACGTGCCAAAATCCGATATTTTAGCGCGTAAAAATTCGGTCACTAGAACATTGTCCGGCTGGTACGATGATTGAGACACATTAAGAAAAACGAATGAGCAATGAGCGCAATAATTAATTTTAAAGATATCTTTTTAAAGATGAATCACACATTAAATTATAGACTACAACCTTAAGGTCACGGTGAAGAACGCAGCGTTTCATTTTGTTTTGATCGGCTTCGTCCATATATTCGCGGCCGTGCAAATATGCCATGCCGCGAGACACATCCGATGCTAGGTGGAGCAAAGGTTCGCTCCACTTCAGGTCGTCCTAACGAAAAGAAAGAAGAATGAGGTTGGCATAAGTAGCGAGACAGATAAAATATACGCACCATTTATAACACGCGAAAAGTACGAATAGCTTTTACCTTGATGTGCAGAAGCTGCTGCAGAGATCCTTTGGGGACCCATTCAAGCACAAGGCAGGTTAGGTCTTCGCCCCAGCAGGCTCCCACAAAGTTTACGATGTTCTGACCAGGCATAGAAAACGGCAAAAAGTTACGGCCATAAATCTTTACGCAATGTGCATTACGCTGATACGATAGTAAAACGTCGTTACGGAAGTTCGTAGGATTTATGCAGTATATTTACACTGACCGGGTGCCGGAGCGTTGCTGTGAGAAGAATTTCATCTCGGAAAGCTCGGACGTTGTCTTCCGTCACTTCGAGCATTGTCTTCACTGCCACTGGTTGGCCAAGGCACATCCCATGAAAAACCTTGGAATTCAAAACGCGTACAGCCACCAAAGAGAAGCGAGAACTATTTAAGTTCATTGCTTGTTACTAGCTACATAGTTGCATCCTCAAAGAATGCTCACTCATCAGCATATTATAAAAAGAGAATACCTGCTCCAAACATCTAGTATCTCACCTCTCCAAATGCTCCAGCTCCTATACGATCAATGAGCTCTACATCATCTGCTTTCAACAAATGACGTGCTAGCACAGCCTTCGTTGCGTTCTCCCGGATCTTATGCTCATCATCCTTTTCTAGGGATGGAGCAACGACCATCTCAACTTCTGATTTCGACTGACCTTCCATAATACTGCTGCTAAGCCTTCGGCCAATAGCGTCGACGACACTGCCATTTAGTGTTTCCCGGTGCTTATCTTGCCTTGCTGCGCGTTCGTTCCCATTACCATTTGATTCATGGGATGATGCAGTTGCTTTGCCAAGGAGTTGTTCGAGTAGCGCGACTTCCTGTGGTGTCCGCAACCGCCGCCACTTGCGTTGTTTTCGTTCGGCACGGTACCTTCGTAGGTTCAAGAGATAAGCCAGTAGTACACGCACGAGACGCGCATGAGCATGCGCCAAAACAAAAATCACAACATACAGTGGCAAACCAGCGAAAATAGTCAGATCTTGATTCGAAAAAGAAGAGTTCCACGATTAGAATGGCTTGAGGTGAGATGAAGTCATGAAAATCTAAACAATTGACTGAAGAAAGCTGAGACTAGTGACAATTTCTTACCGCGCAAAAAGTATCAGCCCAGCAGCTAAGAGAATACCAGCGTTGATGGCACAGAGAAGAATGCCTAGAAAGATGTTATTACTGCCTTCTAATGATGCCAACGTGCCCGATGCAACAACGAACGCTGAAAAAAACGTCAAAAGAATTTGGTACTGCGACAAGACGAGTAAAACATTGGTGGCCTCGCGTTGGAATGGGCTTGCTTCACGGACGACAGCAACCTGAGAATTTTCAACCCCCGTAAATATGAAATCCATGTCTACACATCAAAAGAGAAATGAACACCATACTCCAAATACAAGAATTGCCAAAAACTTTGCAACAATTTGCAAGCGCACATAAGAACAAAAACTAAAGTATGCGTTTCAAGCAAAATGTTCTCTACTTGCAGCCATTTACTGTAGATACCGCAAGGATGGATAGGACACAGCCAAGAGCAGCTCTCTGAAGGCCTTGGGGCGCGAGAAGAGGAATTGCAGCAGCAAAAAGCATGCGGCGATATATTTCAACCACTTCGTAATACCTTGTAAAAGAGGCCATGGAATTGATTAAATCTCGTGAATATACCTTGACTTCCAAATTCTATAATTGTTTAAAAGCAACGCTTGCTAAACTCACCATGCGGAGGGTTTGTAGTCATCCCAGAGAAATTTAAGATGACGCAAGCTATTGTTTTGCTCACGAGCCGCCTCCGCTAGGGCATACTGAAATGACGTACAAAGCACAAAACTTACACATAGTCATGTCCTTATGACAGGACAGAGACGAATCTGTGTATGAAAATGAACGAAGGAATTCTCTTTATACTTTACTTCATCATCAAGACCTACAGTGGTAAAGCTTTTTCCTATTGATTCGAATGCTATCACCTCAATCAGCAATTCTTTAATTTTGAGCGATACCTTGACAACATATTCTTCATCAGCTAGCTTTTTTGTTTTGTGATGAGCCGAGGCACGTCGGGCCTGGTGGCTGCTTCGCAGTTCCCCGGCGGACTGCCGCATCCCTTTCGACTGCGACAAGCGCTCCACAAATTGGCTAATGCTTTCGTGGCCACTTTTGACCGGGTCTTCGTTATCGCCATGACTGCTACTCGAGTCGTGCTCGATTTCAGGCGTAGTGGGTTTACGTAAATTAATTGCACCATCGTAAGCCATCGGATTAAGCAAGTGACGGACACGCCATAGAAAGCAAAACCAAACTAGCGGCACTGACTGATAGATCACAATGAGCAAGCAATTGGCGAGAACAAAGTTTTTGTAAGCAGTAGATTCGCAGTCCACCATCGTGTCGACCCTTAAAACGTGATTTTGCTCCGTGGAAGAGTCCGCAGGTGTAGAAAGATCCACGCAATCAAGCGCGTGAAATTGTAACATCGTTATGGGAGGCAGTACCTGTTACAAAATCATGAAGGATGTTATGCAGGATTGCTTTCTTGCAAAAGTAATGCTTAGATCATACTTGGAAATAATTCAAGGGGTACAAATTTTATGTAAAGTTAAGATAGTCAAGAATTTATATCATTTTGCAACCGTTTTATGCAAAATAATATTTAGTGGGATAAAGAGTGACGGAGCGAGAGATGATCACCAAGTACGAAAGAACGAGCGCGAAGTAAATGTGTTGGTTGCGCATCCGCTCTATAGAAGCTTTGAGGGAAGGATCAACGCTGCTGTCACGAGCTGCAAAGAACGAGAAACTTCCCATTCCGGGAACAACTGGATGAGTATAGCTACCATAAAGCCGAGGAGGTGCTTCACTTTCAACCGACTTGTTTGTGAAAGAAGGTGCAGGACGAAATGCACGTTCTTTTTCTGCACCTTCAACAGCTGCTCGTGACTCGGCACGGCGACGAGCGCTACGAGCTAAATACAGCAAAAGATCTAGAAAAGCGAAGAATACCGGCGTGAGAGCTGCAAACAAGGTGCAATCCATGAGATTCATCTCGGAGGAGCATTTGAGCGCAGCCGAAAAGTCCATTGACATGAAGCTCAATGATTCGAGCACGGTAGCAAAAGGCTCCGGATATTGCACGGCCAAGTTCCATGATATAGTGCTCAAAATTTGAAATGTTGCCCATGCCACTTTTAGCATGCCTCGATCAAAGTGCCAAAAGTGAGTTTTAGTTTTCAAATTGGTTTGCTTGCTAATAGAAGCAACTTCACAGAAGACTGCTGGGCAGATGCGATGGATCCTCAGTATCATGCAATTACGGAGACCTTTCGCGCGACCTTTAAACATAGCGGATCGCATTGCCAATGCAAGGATGAGGAAAATACCGACCAGAAGCGGAGGTACAAAAATCATGAGTTTTTGACAGTTCACACAAAGCCGAGCCGAGCTCGAAAAGACGTATCCTTCTTCGCAAGCGCCGCACAGTGGGCCAACACTACCATGTGTGCACATAAGCTGATAGTAAGCGCACTGCGGCAAGTCGAGTTGCATGGAATAATCAGAGGACTGTAAACTCCGTGCATAAGCCGCTTCCGATGCATTTATGAACGCTGCACGGTGCCAGCACGCAAGAGGGTCCAACGATGCGCCGCTGAGCCCGACATAATCGTCATCGGCAACGGCTGTATCATCGTCGAGACCATATGAAGCTCCGTCTAGGGTGGAGAAGCCCCCAAAATTAAAATTATTCCCCGATTCATGAACACTTTGAGCCCACTTCGTAGCACGTGCTTGAAAGCCTTCGCAAGTTGCACGCAAACAACGAAATGCTACACTACCTGCCGTGTACGATGACCGGTCAATCCACCACCCCTCTTTAGGAAAAGGCATAGCAGTGCCACCACTGCAGATAGCACCTTCAGGACAAGGCAAGCATTCCTTGCCTGCATCGTCTTCAGGCAAAGTCAGTGAGACGAAATAGCCGCGGTCGCATTGTACCTTGTGTTCGGATGTACATGTAAGATTAAATGAATCCATAGTTTTCATGACAACTCAACGATTTGATTAGGCGTGCGCACTCACCACTTGCGCCACAGCAACGTGCCATTTTAGGCCGTACGGATCTGTTAAGTTGAGGTGCTGAAACCAGTGAAGCCCGAGAGAGGGCACATCGACAGTGTAAACACGACCAGCAGTCTTTGCCCATCCTCCGCGAGCGTCTACGTCTTGTGCTACAGCTTGTATAACGCGGTGAGTACTGTTGGCTGCTAAAACTTGCGAAGTGCCGTCTGCAGATACCACCATGCCAACCACCTATCAACGCACCCCAACAAACACAAACGTTTTGAGTCACTGAGCTTCGTTGTCATAAAGCATCCTCTTTCGCACTCAATTATGGAACAAAAGTACTTTTATATCAAAGTGCAGCTCATAAAACAGAGAGCAACAAAGGGGTAAGAAACATGTTAGCTACCGAGGATGCCATCATTTTTCCGAGCGAGTCCACCACAAAAACTGTCAGGGTGTCAGCTGATGTTTCTGCCGTCTCTTGAAGAAGTCCTTCTAATGTTGAAAGTTCAAAATCGGCACCAGTTACACCCACAAATTCGCCATCTTTCGTGACCAAGTGCCTTGCTGCGGTCAAGCCAACCCTCCCTGTTTGCACCAACACGTACGGTTTGGACCATATTGCGCCTGCTGCTCCTCCCCTGACCTCAGTGCTTGCTTTCGAAGTTTCATACCACGGCCGATTCCGACAGTCAAAGTTTGTCGTCACATGAGTTGGGGCACCCTCGTAGGCACCCGTTACTGGATTTGTCGCATTGTTCCACTGTACGTAGCAGCCGCTAATCCATGTGTCGTTTTGGTGGCACGTATAATTGGCACCCTGGCTATACGCAAAAGAGATAGACCGTTCGCGATACGCAGTGTTGCGTATGTACATGATGAACTTGGTATTCTCGAAGCCAACATACACTGCGTCGATAGAATTCGCAGTTTTCTGCTCGTGAAAGCGGCGAAGAAGAGCAACGCGGCGAGATGGGATTGTGAAACGAAATATGACATACGTTCAAACGGTAGTGTGGCGATAAAAACATGCACTCGAAAGACTTTGACGTGAATCAACGAGATTATTCACAGAATGGCCGAAAAATCAACAACACAATTCTACAGCAGGCAACAATCTATTTTCATTTCGAAATTAGTACTTGCAATTATAAGTTGGCATCCACCCAAAAACTCGTAAGGCTTACCTCCGCATACGGCTTCACAAGCATCCAAAGAGACGATATCGTGGCATTATCGTCCATGATTGTGTAGCCGTGCACTCTACTGGAATCTGAGCCTTTTGGTCGATAAGACGAAAAGGCAGCAGCGATGGAGCCGACAGGAGTCCAGGGCAGAGCAACAGCAGACGCCACTTTATCGAGCATGCTCGACGTAAATGCTAACAAAATAAATCAACAAGAAATATGGATAACTGATGTGCAAATCTCGCAATCGATCGTAGTCCTTTGAACATCAGGGTAAAACTGATCGAGTGAAGTGGAAAGATACTCATTAAGATGCGTTCTACCCGTGGCCAAATGCACGCACCTTCATTGAACTTTGCGTAGGCAGCGCTAACGCCACCTAGTTGTGCCACGAATAATAGAGCTACCGAGTGAAGTAAGATTGCCATTACGTGATAAGCGACCGAGCCTGTCAGATAGCCATTTCGCTAGGACTGCTGTCACCTCGATACGATACACGCATACACGCAATGGAAGGCAAGTACTCCGGTAGACGACTACTCAGTACTGTACAGTAGTAGGGCAACACTGCAACACAGTAACAATAGCTGGAATGAGAAGATAAAAATACTGTCGTGAGTCACGAGGACATAAGTAGAGCTGGGACGGGTACATAGTACATGATGACATGGTGACCGACATGAGGACTGCAGGCTGAGGGCTGTGCGGGCGTGGGGCGTGGGGCGTGGGCTGAGCACAAGAAAAAGTAGGAAGAAGGGAAGAAGGATGAAGAAGATATCTAAAGCGGTTGCCGATACGTAAACAAAGCCAATTAAAGCTGTTTTAACACCCTAAGCACTCGAATTCTTTGCGGTCTATTCATCGCTCAACTTCGCGATCGTCCGGCATAATAATTGTTATGCATCGCCAAGCTACCAACGACGCGCTTCGGCGTGCCGCGACCCAAAGGCAGGAAAACAGAGCAAGAAGGCGGCGGCGGAACAACGCTTTCACTCAGAACTCAGGCCTAGAGGGTTTTGTGCGGCCTTACGTGGCTACGGCACAGCTGTACGTGTCGGTGGGGAAGCTGTGGCTTCTTGTGCTCTGCTACGGCGACCTCCTGCTGCGCATGAGCCGCAGCGTGGACACCTATGTTAGCTCCTTTGGAGTCCCCGCCGCATCAGCCTTCACGAAAGTGGACGGTGCGTGCGCAGCGGGCATCTTGTTTACTATACGCTATGAAAGGATGGTGCTTTGATCAATGATTATTTCTCACCACGATCTCTAAGGATGCTTTCGCAATTGTTTTATCCCTGAGGCAGTCTTATTGTGTTTCGAGCTCATTTGGCTTTTTAGATAACATGCACAGCATGGTGCGGCAATACGGAGGAAAGCCTTCTTCTTCGTACATTAAATAATTTTCTTCTCTCGTTTTGGCTTTGCCTTTCTTTCTCTCTAATTCCCCCCCCCTCCTCCTCCTCCTCTTCCTCCTAGGCTCAGGGGATTTAGTGTCTTGCCCTCACAATCACACGGCGCCGGTGTGTTGTTTGGATGCCTACGTATGCCGCCCCGGCAGCAACGACGGAGGCTACGGAGAAGGCGTCATTCCGCAGCCCGCGCGGCACAGCAATTCCAAGTACATGGCGACCCAGCTCTTGCCGAGCGAGCCTCGCAAACCAATCAGCTTGCACTGCGGATGGGACAGCGATGAGTCGCCGTACATGCTCACAGCGGTGAGAAGGAGTGTTACCTGAGAGTTCCTTCCATCTAACATACGGGGTTGACTGTATTTAATCGAACTCTTTCCTCTTGAATAACTTTTCTGCTTTACGCCTCTTCCCAACTTCAATTAGAATGGGAATGCCATAAAATCATTCCCTCTTTTATCTTTTTTTCCGCGTGATGTTACCTCTTCACCCCCCCCTACCTTTTTCCCTCCACCCAATAAATAGGACCCACTGGACCCTTTTGCCAACGACAGTTTGTCGGCTTGCTGCCAGAGCAGCTATTTGGGCCCTTACGCCAGCGCCAAAGCCGAGCCCTTAGCGAGTGGAGGTCACGGAGGCGCGCCTGGCGGGGTCACTACCGGCGCAGCCCTGGGATTGAAGAGATGCTGCCCGCTGGTGGCGACTGGGGTGCTGGCGTCCGTGAGCACGAACTCTACGCGGTTTGAGAAGGGAAGGGGAGGTGAAAGATGGTGGGGAGAAAGAAGAGAAAGCAAGGTGGATTTAAGTAGGTGAAGGAGCTTCTTGATTTCTTTTTGGCTGTTAATTGTGCTGTTGGGACGAATTCAAATAAAATTGTTCCCTGACTTGTCGTTGTTTGATACTGACTAACTTAAATGGGCATTCTGGATGTATGCTTTGTTGCTATCTGACAGGTGGGACTCGTCGTGCGAGGTCTCGGACCGATGCCTGGCATCTCTCGAGTTTGGAGTAGGGTGTTGCACCCACGCAAGCGCTGCCAACGCGACAGGTGCCACCAGTTTGACGGCGAGCTTACGGTGGCGGCCGACAGCGGTCATGGGCGTGAATGCCGTGGCATCTGGGGTGAGTGCCACCTCTAAAGATCTGTAGCGTGTTTCTTTTCTATTCTTCATGTCTTCTTCTTCTTCTTAATGTGGCAATGGTTCCAACCAAAAAGCCTGGAATATTCCAAATTCCAATTACCCTGTAATATATTTTTTTGCCAACGATCTTTTCGTTTGCGAACATGTTGCGGTTTTACTGCTTGTATCCTGCAGGTGCTGATGGTTCGCGGCGCTGTAGCTTATGCGCGCGAAGTACTCGGTTGGATGGTGTTTACCCCTTACGACTTGCACCGGGGCGCGCCTGCCCCTACGAGGCAAGAAATGGAGCGGCAAGCGTCGTGCTGGTCGTCGGTGCATGCGGCGGCACTTGCAGCGGTCTGCGTGGTGCTGGTGTGGGCTGCGTTCATTCCCTTTTGGTGGGACCTGGACAGCGCTTACTACCGCACTTGCCACCCTAATGTATTGGGGGACTGGTCTCATCAGTTTGACGCCCTTTCCAACGAATGGCGCGCCCTCGTGAAGTACGACGTCTTACTGACGCTGCTCCATTTCATTTGCGACGCGATTATTGCTCGCGCCTGTAGGGCATAACAAAAAGCCAGGATGAACTATGATTCACTAGCGCCAATTTGTTACCCATCGGCCTGTTATTCATTCTTTAGTTGTTTTTGTGAGGTTTAGTGTTTTTGGACTACGGCGCATGCAGCTGTCGAATGCAAATGGGGGAATGGGGGTTATAATATAATATACAAAGGATTCAGATTTCCGGAATCGCCATATATTCTAGGTTGCCTAAACAACAGAACGCCGAAATGAAGAAGAAGAGGAAGATAAAGGGGTTCATTTGCCTTTATTAATCCATTTGCTTGCTAATTGAATTAGGTCTGGTGGCTGGGTCATAAACCAAAAAAAAAAAAAAAAAAAAAACCCTGTACTGACCGTTTATTTCCAAAAATGGGCGAATGCCGGGAGGTGCTGGGCGGCGGACCAGCACCACC
>Ga0307930_1000471_pt1 | contig 32365 bp, 40 predicted proteins | sample OrgLakmetageno46_FD_203161 | JGI IMG/M metagenome (GOLD analysis project Ga0307930, IMG submission 203161) | Saline water microbial communities from Organic Lake, Antarctica - #46 | ecosystem: Environmental > Aquatic > Non-marine Saline and Alkaline > Saline | place: Antarctica: Organic Lake...
CAGAAACGCCAAGGGCGGCGCTTTTTGTGTTTCTTAGAAACGAAACACGCGCAAAATCCGGGTTTGTTTCATATGTTTCCATTTCCCTGTGTTTCGACTTCGACCCTAGTGATTGGTGGGTCCGAAGACAAGTCTGATTTTCTAATTTCTCCGAATTGTATTTCGAGATTCGGGATGAGGCTTCGCGGCTTCATCAGGAGGCTGCTTCTGAGAATTCTGAGTTCAGAGCTCAGAGAAACGTGAAACGTGTGTACCTTGTACCCACGCCAGTTGCCCTCTGGCTATCTTATCTTCGATTGTATAATCACTGAACCGAAATTTGTTGTAAGAGACGCTGATGTCCCTGCTGACGTGAAGCGGTTTGCATTACTCAGCGAAAGCCAGTTGCTTTTAAGTCAAATCATCGCCTAGCCGCCTAGCGTTGGTGGCTGTGTATTTAGAGCCTTCGGAGTTGAAAAGCGCCCCCCTCAATAGATTGCCGAGCGCTTTACCCAAAAGAGCAAGGGCACATAAACACAGTAATCGTATGCGGCGTGCACAAGCTAGCTCCGACGCAGGTTTAAATGGTGGCTCTGATGCTTTCACTCCAGAATTGAGCTATACGCATCAGGTGGCTGGCGACAGCAATTCAGGCGACAGCAATTCACCTTTGGCTTCAATTAGCGAAGAGCCTGCAAACTTGAGTTCTTCGAGCAAATTCAACAGGTGCTTTGTTAGGAGAAAGGCACCTTGCTCAAGGAACATTCTCTCGATAATTCTAATGAGGCAACCTCGTTTACCTGTACTGTTCCTTGTCATCCACAACTGCCAGCGGCACCCTCAACCCATTAGATTGACTCATGCCTCTTCTCTCCCCCCCCCTCTCAATACATGTGGGCAAGTGCAGAGCGAGAAGTGCTTCTGTGAGTCGATCTCCAAGCAGCCGCTCCTCAGGAAGTGGGTTCTCTTGCACTGGGTCGGATGCTTCGTCACGAGCCGGTAACTTAGGCCCTGCAGAAATAGAGCTACACGGCGAGCTGAATGCGTTAGAGGAGGCGCAAGCGGCGAAGTACGGAAGCGCACACGATGTGGTAAGAATATGATTGAAGAGGGTGTAAAGCAAATGCAGGGTTCTGTCGTTTCAATCAGAGGAAGTCGGAAAGGAGGTGTACCTTACAGAATGCATGAGTCGCGAGATTCGATGGCAAACTTGATAGATATGAAATAGTCGAGTGGTATATGCCTCATAAATAGTCAACGATCGAATGTCACTCTCTTAGCACTTTCATAATAAGCGCGAATGTACTTGTTCTCGTGTGCTGACAACTTTACAGGTGGTGCGTCCCGAAGCTCTCCGTGACATGTGCGTCGCTGAACTGTCTTAACTGTTCGACTGTGCTATATCTGCCTGCTCTCCTGCCCTCTTCACGAAAATATTTGAATGCCGCACGTGTCCATCAGCGATATCGCTTGGATTGTGTTCAAGTTATCCTATGGCCTCCTCTGAATCATTTCAACTCCTCAGCTATCTATGCTTCTTATCATTTGATGCATCCCTTTTCTTTTTTTTTTCATTGTTTTCGTATGATCACGTAGGTACGCCGAACGGTTGCGTGTCTTTCTCAAAGGGGTGCGCGCGATTCGAGACGCGAATGAAGTCGTGCACCCTCAACGCCTCCGTGCGCTTTTGGATGTGCCCGAGCCCAGAACGGGATCTTATTTGATTACGGCGGTGAAGCAACGCAAGCTTGACGCGATTCGCGTCCTGACCGGTATTGTATTTGCGGTCAACGCGAAGCTCTCACTGAAATTTTCTTATACGTACTTTTACGTGTTGTGCCACTTGGAAGTGCATTCAATTAACGGTTAATTGCACTTGCAAACGAAATTTGTCGAGAGAGCAGCCTCTCAATTGCTTTTTCAATCTCTCTTAGAAGCACAATAGCACCCTAAAAAGGCGATCAATAACAAATGGAATGAATTGGCCGTTTCCCTCACTAAGCATTGCTTTCTCAAGATCTGATACACATACAGACACATACTTACCATCAACTGCACATATGCATATTGCCATTAGGCAATCATCCGACTTTGAAGATTGAAGATTCGCGCCGCAATGTCGTGGCAATGGCGGACCCGAACGTTCGAGGCCAGCTCGGGCGCACAGCTCTTTATGAAGTACGTTAGTGTGTGAAATTACTTCCACTCTCTCTCTCTTTTTCATCGATATTGCTTCGAATTAAGCGCGTGCTTCTCTTCGATTCGAATGATCGATGCTTTTCCTTACTCCCGTTGCGCCTCGACGCGCCCTCGTGTGCATAGACCCATGCACAAACATGTATTCTAAACCACTTCACTATGCCAGGCATGCTCGTGGGGCGAGCCTGAAGCAGTGAGCATGCTTTTGGCCTACCAGCAAGGCTGGAGCTTACCGTTTGATTCCGAAAGTGGCATTGGGCTTCTGCCCTTGAACTTGGGCTTGAGTGACAATACGGACACGTCCCCGTTGATGGTTGCCGTCCAGCGCCGGCACGTACATGTAGTCGCCTTGTTGACAAATGCGGCGACTGCGAAACCGCACCCAAACGTAGCTGTGAGCTTGAGGGCTTGGCCTGCCCCCTTCACCCTATCGGCCAGCCGCAGCAGTTATAACAGCTTCGGCAGCAACGGCAGTTCTTTTACGACTTCTCTGATTCCGTCAGGGCTCGAAGGTAGCCGCGGCACGGACATCGTGAACGCGCGCGACATGAAAGGCCAAACGGCGCTGCTGATGGCCTGCAACATGGACATTGACAACCTGGAAATCGTGCAACATTTGGTATATACATTCTGATAAATTGGAACAATATAGAACATCACATGAGATTTCCTATTTCTCGTGGTTCATTTTCTGGTGCCCTTACCCCTCCCCCACTCTTCCTCTTCACTCTATTTCGGTTCCTTCGTAGTTGCAAGGGCAGGCAGATGTTGGGATTTCCGACCAATCAGGGATGTCTCCACTGCATTACGCCTGCCAACGCTTGCACGCTCAGCTCGTGCCTTTGCTCTTGCAGCAGTCGGCCTCCCCCAATGCCAAAGACATCGCCTATGAGCGCACGCCCCTACATTATGCCACCAATCATGACGCCCCTTCCGCTGCCATGGTGACAGTTATTTTTGAATTCATGTAGCCTGTTTTTTAAGCGCTTCTGCGTTCTTTTGATAAAACTGTACTTGCGCGAGTACGTACTGAGTCGCCTCTAAACAGAAACTTTATGCCAGTCTGCGTAGTTATGTGCTTGATTAAATTATTCTCAAACCTTTTCGTATTTGCCTGTCACCCAAAAGAATCAACATCCACGCGTGCACATGTAATCAGGTGAACACTCTCTTAGCCGCTAATGCGGACATTGGTGTGCGTGACAAGGATGGGAACACGCCGCTGCATTTGCTCTTCCTAAAGAAACGCGCTCTTTTACCTGAAACAGCTACTGTAGTTGACGCTACGAGAATGCTTTTCAGGGCTGATTACAATTCACGCGACGAACGTTTCAGCAAGGACTACAAATTATCCGCGCTTGAAGAAACGGTATATCGTGGAAATATTGTTTCCAGAAAGATATATTCCCTTTCCTTAAATAATTCCCTCATATGAACTGAATAAATCCTTTCTATACCAATGTGTTTTAAAAAATAAATCTTGCAAAAGTGGTAATTTTGTTTGGTATTCTATTATCCTTCATTTGTGAAAAAGTTCCTATTGGAAATTCTTTCTGCGTTCTTTTCTTTAAAACTTTCTTTCAATGAACTGCAATCCAATGTCTTGCCCTTATGAAGGTCGACCTGATTCTCGCGCGGGCAACACAGCAAAAAGGAGCAGATTTCGTAGCACGCCTCCTTGCTCTCACCAATCACAAGAAAGAGGTTATCTTTTGCTTTCATTTTGCTCCACAAGGCTTTATAATTTCGTGTAGTACTTAAATACTATAATATGTTTTCCGAAAAGTAGCTCAGTCGAGTGTATTTGGGGGGCTTCGATTCAGGTGTGCTTTGGCCCAGAAGACAAGCGACGACATTTCGAGTACATGCGCACAGCTTTGAATGATGCCGTTGGAACTGCAGCTGTAGAGGGTAGCAAACCAGCAGACGGCGAATTGTTTCAGAATATCTTAACACAGCAGGTAAAGAGTGGCTTTGAATGAAGTCTCTTTACACTACCGTAATGCAAAATGCTATGTAAACTATCGAGGCCCATGACGGAGCGGCGACCCTACATAAAATAATTATGTAATTTTTGCACAACTGTTCTTTCGGCTTGGAAATTTCCACGCGTGCGCGTCAAATTAGTTCGCGGATGTGTTCATAATTGATCCTTTTTCTATGGTCCTTTCTTGCTATTTCGCTTTTTGCCATCATTCGCTTATTTTATATCTTTTCTTTCCGCCAACCTTTTCCGTGGATTTGCGCAGTCTGTGGATGCAAAATGGATCGAAACTTGTCGCGCAGCTCGCATGATCCAGGGTCTCCTTTTCTGTGCTCTTATCGCGGCTTTCAGTGTAGTCGCTGTGGTTCGCGCTGGCGCTGGTGGCCAGGGTGCTGAGGTGCACTCGTCCCTGCAGGCCATCATTCTCAACGGTCGCTTCAGCAGCAGTTCCCAACATACCACAACGAGCAGCAGTCTTCCTGGTGGCAGCAACAGTGGCGACGACCACGGCAGCGTGGCGGAACCATCGCTGCGGCAGGGTGTTCCCTTTACTGAGCTTGCTTCAGCTGAAGATGCTCTCGAATACTTCGCGGGCATCTTAGAGGATCTGAACCTAGCAAGAACAGCGGAAACAGCCAGCATGGCACCTCAGAGATACTTCGCGGCCGCTGGACCAACAATTACTGCAGGAGCAGCGCCAATGGCTACGTCAGCACAGTTCAGTAGCCGCACGGTTGGCGTGGTCGTGGGCGCACCTATTCTCAAGCAATGGCGTGCTGTGAATTACCGAAGTAACAGTGGTAACAGCGGCAACAGTATGCCATGTGCAGTGTCGGAGAAAGTTGTGCTGCAGCAGCCTTGTGCGCATGGGTTTGCTGCTTCTTCTCGTCTGGATGAGCTTCCTCCCCATTCACCGCACGCTTCTCTGCTGGCTCCCGCGTATGTGTGGCGCGAGTGGTCGGGTGACTTACCTTGGAAAGCGAGCAGTGATGAGAAATACCCCGCAGGTGCTTATTCCCTAGAACTGCCACTGGTAAATGCGCCGGCGGCGAGCGCTCCCTCCACAGAGAAAAGCTGCGGAAAAGATGGCGGCGAAGAGGAAGGAGAAGACGAATGCATAGCTGAGGTGGACGCTGCTGATCTTTTGAGGGCACTAGCTTCTCATGGCTGGGCAGACAGCGCCACCCGTGGCCTTTCGCTGGAAATCACATTTTACAACCCCACCCGAAACCGTCTCAGTGCTGTGCAGCTCTTGGTTGAGCATCGGGACGGCGTTGGGCTCCGCACGGTGCACCGTTTGCGTATGCACAAAATGTACACATGGAACTTCCGGCCACCTCGAATTGGCAGCAAGGATAAGGTATTAAGCTTGTAAGAGGTGTTATCAGTCAATATCAAGTCGACTCCATGCTGATTAGAGTTCGAGATGTTGATTCCTCAAGACGATCATGCCCTCTTTAGACCCTGATATCCTTTATTCTATTTTGAAACAGGCGCTTGGAGCTCTATTCAAGATTCTCGAGGTCCTCGTGGCAACCATCATCCCTTGTGTTGTTTTACAAGACATCTACGAAAATTCAGCCATCAAACCACTGGCAAAGAGTCTGTTTTTGGTTGTTATCCACTCTACCGCACCAGTTGCCTTCAAAGATATGTTGTTTCAAGAATCTGAGCGTCTTTTCAAGTTCGTAATTGACAGTACCTGTTTAATCTTGTGGGGCTTAATCGCGTACATGGAGTGGCAGATCACGGCAACAGTCAACACGATCACGTGGGGTCCAACTCGCCACTATGCTTCGGTGCAGACCTTGGTGGCGCAAATGTCGTACCAGGTAGCGCATTGCTCGATGTCATCAAATTAGGCATTCACTAATTACATGACCTGGAAAATTCGCGCCTTCTGAGCATGATTCTTTTCTTTTCTTTTTTCCTCTGAATTTTGCGCCTATGCTCTTGATCAGGACGCTCTGATTGCGCTTTTGATGCTCACCCTATCAACCAAGCTAGTTGTTAGCAAGCTTCGTGCTTTTCGTGGTATCATCATTCTTTTGAAAGCCATTCGACACATGATGATGGCGCTCGCCAACTTTTTCGCAGTCTTGATCATTACGTACTTTACAGTTGGCAGCGCTAAGTTTCTAGTCTCGCCTAACTCAATGGGCTACTTTGATGCAATCATTGGAGAATTTTGGGCTTCAGTAGATGGTGGTGCCAAATCTGAGACAACGAAAAATCAAAGCGAACTCGCAATATTGCTGCTTAAATTGCTTGATTTTGGCCGAGCGGTGGTTGTGACGATGGTTATGATGAACATCATCACCACGATGCTTACAGACTCCTATTCGAGTGTCAAAGACAAAGCAGAGGTATCACACAGCCGTCAGATACTAGGAGTGTAGTCTCTCGCTCAGATACTAGCATGATAATCATACACTCTTTATTTCTGTTTTCTTTGCCCCTTCTGGCAGGCGTCGTGGTGTCAAAAACAAGTTCTAATGATTTTTGAGGAAGAGACAAAAAAAGCGACGATAGAAAAACAGAAAACAGGCAAGGTTGTCACCATTAGCGCCTCTAGAGCTAAGGATAATGCGAGCGGCCATAATTCATTACCGCCAAACATTTCAATTTCAGAGGGAGCACGAAAGCGGTTTATCAGTGCTGTTAAACGAATCATTCGCAGAATCAATCCATTGAGGATATTTTCTAAGCACGAATACTGTTGCAGAGATTCAATTCCTGACCTTGCACAACACGTGATGTCTGACGCGCGCGATAAGGATAATTTAAATCAAGCCGTCAACGATGTAATCCCTGAGCTAGCTTTTTTTGTGGGAGATATGCGGACGCCTGACGGCCACGAGCACAACGATCGAATCACGGAGAAAATCATGCATACCTTCCAAGGACTGCGGCGGTGCATGGCAAGCAATGTTTCTATGTTTGATACCTTCATCGTGGGAGGTAAGCCAGGGAACTTGGAACCGCTCAATGACGATGAAGAGTCTGCTGTAGTCTTTGCTGAGCTGCAAAATTTCGTCATGATTAAGGTAACGATATCCTTTCTATCTCCCCCGGGATAAGCTTCTAGTTGTATGCATTCAGAATCAGGTTTCTGGTCGATCCCGATCTTACACGTCTTCTTAATAAGGTGGGCCTTGAGCGATCTGTAATTGTTGAAGCGATGCTGGCATGTTTGGTCTATGATCAACTCGGTAAAGTTCAATTGTGGCGCGCGCAACTCCAGCAATGCATCCCGAATTTCTACGACTCCATTGCAGATCAACGAGTTCTGCTGCAAGCATTGAAAGACGAAAATCGAGACAACCTTGCTCGATTCCTGCCTTCTTTCGCTTCTCTCCAGGTATTGACTTTGGCATTTCATGCTTGCACATCTTCAATGCAATTCAAGTATACCTCGCCACTAACAGCTTTTGTCGGGTTCTCGTTCTCTTTTTCTCCTAGCTTGAAGCTCAGACTATGATCGTGAAAGCGTTTCAAGCTGACTTCATCTTTGGGCAGTTTGGACAACTCGAATGTGTTCCAGCCAGTTTGAGCCGCCTTAAAAAAATTGCATGTGAGACTGACGGCAAGCAAAAACTCCTTTTCATTCTGTTCATGCAATTACTAGGAATAGTTGGTAGCCCAAAATTCAAAGGACAGCTTCCGCTGTCCATGTGGCATATGTTTTACTCAGAGAGCATATGCGCAATTGAGCGACTTGCCATTCGTGAAGTCACTCCTACCCAAGTATACGACGCTCTGATTGAGACGGCGCGAAATCAAATGGGGGCTAAAGATATGTTTGACCGCAATGCGAATGGCTTACTTGCATGCTACAACACGTACTCAAATGCAATGTCATTTAAGGACCGCAGAGAGTTTCAAACTTTTGACGACTTTCGGGCATCATTACAAAAAGCTCTCCTTCGATTGTCAAAAATGCTGAGATTGACCGAAGCAACAGCCTTCCAGCCGCTCTTTGACGCTGCTTTAGGTCTTCCTGCGCCCAAACTTGCTCAATTGGTGTGTGAGCTCAACCGATCTGGCATCGATGACGGGTGGGCAATTCTTCTCATGTATTCACCTCAGCTTCTTCTAAACGCTCAGGAGGATGGAAGTACACCAGAGCTCAACGAGACGGAGCGCCTGCGCGTTGGCTTGAATGCGCTTGTGCTATTGTATGCCATGGCCAGACGTAAATTGGAAAGTGTCATGCAAGATCTGGATGGAATTGGAGAACCTTCTGATTGGTCTGACGATGATGGGACTGAAACACCGGCAGCTAATGGGATCTATGAAGTTAATTGCTACCATTTGTCTACCTGGGCCAAGAGCACTGGTATGTTACAAAGGATAACGGAAGACTGGGATCGTTGCATATTCATGGAGCATTTGCGCCTTCTAGGCGATTTGGGGGAGGCAATTGTTATTGTCAAGCCTGCAGTGAACCGAAAGATTTAAAGTTTATTGATTTAAAGAGTTCGAAATCAAACCGTTCTCTGGATTCCAGTCATTATACTTGAACTTTCTGTCCCTATCAGGATTACCGCGGTGACTACCGAGACCTATAACCAGGACGAGTTATTATGAAAGTATTCAATGGGCGAAGTTAAGAGGGGGCTCTTGCTCCTTATTTCAAATCGAAATCATTGAACTATGCTATAGTAGTTCTTTATCCAGATAGCGGATAGCGGCAGCTGGTATATCTAAATGCAGTAATTGCTATCTGGGAAATCTCCATTAAATTTTTAAGAAAAACAATTACCGAGTGCCCAGTGCCCCCGTATGCAAAAACGCCCAGCTACTCAAGATGCCAATAGCCATAAGTATTACGGACAGCGGACAGGCAGTGATATGTTAGATCCACGCATCTCATTGACTTTGCGGTCTAAGAAGGCAGAAAAAAGTCGCATTTCCATCCGGGCTCCTCGTTTCGGCTTTTAACTAATGGCTTTTGCCGCTCACTTCCTTCTCGCTGGGCCTATCGTTCGAAATCGAACTCGAATGAGGGCTGGCTGCACTTCCAACTTCGGTGTTTCCGTGCTTGCCTTCTCTGCAGCAGCTCCTAACGGCGCCCCAAGTATTTCGCAGCTGCCATACCTCCCAGAGCTCCTGCCGCTAGAAGCAACAAAGGTGGCACCTGCGCACGCGCATAGACACGTTCCACCGCGTGTTCAAGATTTACCCAGCCATATATATACACTTTCAAAACCCGTGCGATCATATAGCCTATGCTCAATCAATACACACGCCTAACCATAGGGCGTGAACACCCTATGAATGCTTGCCATTGTGACGTTCGTTTTTCAGTGAAACAGCAATAGGAAGTTGAAAAAAAGCAGCAAAAGTGGACACAACGCGAGAGCTTCAATTCTTTCAGGCATAAAAATGAATGCTTTTAAGGAAAAGGCAAACCCTGACAAAAGAAGAAGAAGATGCAGCATACCTGCCGCGCCGCCGAATCGACACGGCGCACTGCGCGAGCCACAGCCTGGCGCTTGCGGCCTTTCGTGGCAGCAGCAGCAGCAACGGTGGCAGGGTCTTGGTTGTCGTCGTCAAAGAAATTCCACGGCTTAGCGTTGGCATTCGCGCTGCCACTGTTGGCAGCAGCAGCAGCACCGCCGCCGCCGCCGCTGCTGCTGCCATGTTCGTGTCCCCCCACTGAGGAGGCCAGGGCCACGGCGGGGTCTTGGTGGTCGTCGTCGAAAAAGAAGTGGGTCACCGCGTTTTTCTCCCCCAGGAGTGCATCGAGCAACTGCCGCGACCGAGACCGCACCAACCCACCGCCGGAGCGGCCCCCGGGCAGGTTTACAGACACTTCTTCCGCTGCTAACAATGAAAGGCCAAGGATAAGAGCAGCACCAAGGGACGCAATAGGCGCAACGGGAACAACAGGAGCAGGAACGAGAGCGAGAGTCGATGCGTCAGTGCCATAGTCGCCATCAACACAGATAGTTTTGAAAAATAGTGAAAAAGTCACATTGAGCAACCATGGGATGAAAGGTAACAGACATTCTTTGCTAGGTAAGAAATTAAGGAGTGTGGACACAAAAGGACAAATGTTGCGGAGGAAAGAAGAATCAAGACGATTTCTGCCATTTTTTTCTTTTTATTGTCTTATAAATATCTGTACAGGAAGGAGCGTTGCTGCTGCCGTCGTTGTCGCTTTTGCCATTCGGATCCACCCAATTCAAAGAGTTGCTCACCGCTTTACGCCATTGCGAAAGGAGCTCGGCACGTTGCGAGGAGGGCATGGAAGGTTGCCACGCTTTTTCTTCCTGCGAATACATACACGCATATTTTGAGAGCAATTAGTATCGCAATGAAGACAGCAGGAAGTACTCAACGAGCAATGAGCCGGCTCTTCCGCCAATCCTACTTAGGAAGTAACCAAAACTTTGCAATGTTTGAGTGAGCGTCTATTCACAAAAGATAGGGAACGCCATCATTATCATCAAGGTTGTCATCTTAATCATGGCCAGCGCCACTCCACATGTTTGTATTTGAAGTACCTGCCACTTTGCTTGAAGCTCATCAGTGCTTTGCCAGAAGCCAACGGCTAGTCCCGCAGCGTACGCAGCGCCCAGCGCCGTAGTCTCCGCAATTTGAGGCCTTGAATTGAAAAGACAAAAGAGAACGATACAAGCAAAAAAAAAAAAAGAAACAAAAACCAGACATAATATGGGCGCAACTTCATAATATGCCAGTGATTCCAACTGGGAACAAAAGAAAGTGCGTGAAATGCGAGTAGAAAAAATTGCGAGGAAGAAGATATTGAGAACCTCAGTGGTGCAAAAGATCAACAACTCGACTCACTTGCTCACGCCAACGTTCGCGATGTCGGCTTGAAATTGCAACAGCACATTGTTGGCAGTCATCCCGCCGTCCACCTTGAATGAGTGAAATGATAATACGTGCGATTATGATTAAGCAAAAAAGAAATTGTACCTGTTCCATTCTCATTGGCACTAATCTAACCTTCAACACCTCACCATTCTATTCTAGATACAGTATATCATTGTATTCTAGACGTTCCTCTCCCTATTCACCTTGAGGGATGCTAGAGCGACGCCGCTGTCACCTTGCATCGCTTCGAGGACCTGTTTTTGACCACCGAGGTGTGTGCACAAGTGAAGATTTACTATGCCTTCATCTTCCTTCCTTGCCCGCCAATTCTCCTTACCCACTCATCCATCCACTCATATTCATACCTACAATCACACATTCACACATTCCCTCCCTCCCTCCCTCCCTCCTGTCCTCCTTCTATCCCAACCACTTCGCACCCACCTCATAAGCCTGAAACGCAGCCGCGTCCAGCGCTGCCTTGACCACATGTTTCCGCTCGTGGAAAGCCGTCAACCCACACAGTGTGCCGCGGGCGTCCTCGCGCCAGTGAGGCGCAAACAAGCCCGCGAAAGCCGGCACAAACATGACGCCTTCTGCGCCACCGGCACCACAGTCCAAGGCGAGCTGTTCGGTTTCATCAGCGCTTTCAATCAAGCGCAACTGAGGAACGGGAGCGCAAGTAACGAAAAGAATTTCGTTAGAAGTAGCAAAAACGGCACGCGGTGAGAGCGAAGGAGAAAAAGAATGGTGTGAAGTGAGAAGAAATAAAAATGCAAAAAGGCCAAACCCTTTTCGTTACATTTTCAAGAGAAGGCACTTGGCCTTTCTCCATCTCCCTAGCTCTTGTTTTCCCTGAATCTTTATCTTATTTCCACTGTCTAACCACCTCATCTAAAGCGTAACTTTACCTGGTCTCGGAGCCACTGAATGAGAGACCCGCAAACCATCACGGCACCTTCCAAGGCATAGACCTTGTTGATGAAGGAATTAACGACAAGAAGAATAGAATAGAATAAGAAAGAAGGACGAAACAATAAAATAATGGCGTTAGAAATAAAGAAAAAAAAAGCGGCCGCACTGTACCGGTCATAACTTCATTAAAGTTCCATCAAATCTCTCTCCACACACACGACTACGAAAGTATGCATACGACACGAAGATAGTATACACACATACCGGAGGCTGGCCTTTGAGCTGATAGGCCACGGTAGTCAGCAGGCCTCGCTTGCTCGGCATCGGCTCCGCACCCGTGTTGAGCATGATGAAGCAGCCCGTGCCGTAGGTGCATTTGGCCTCGCCGGGCGCAAAGCACGCCTAGTAATAGTATGCAAAGAGATAGCAGATGCATGGTTCTGAGATCAAAGTAAGAAGATGAAGATAGCACAGAAGAGCAAACGAAGAAAAAAAAAACGGCAGAGGATCACGAAGACGAAAAAAATAAGCACCGACAATTTCCTCTGCCTATAAACACATACGGTAGGGTGCAACTTCATCATCCCAGACAAAAATAAACTACTACTACTCGCATACCTGTCCAAAGAGGGCAGCGTGTTGATCCCCCAAAATCCCCGCCATGGCTACTTGAGGCAGCACCGAACTAGCGTGGCCGGTGCAATGCAGCTCCGAGCTGGCTTTGATCTATGAAGCAATGAAGATTAAAACAAGAGAATTGCAGACAATGATAAAGATAAGTCGGTCATGAACAGTCAACAGAAATGAAAAAAAAAAGGAAGAAGTATCTATGACAAACATAATAGCAGTGTTTCAATTCGTCACATGATTATTTTCTCTCTCCTTTCTCAAGCTTTCTCTCTCTCCACAATACACACACACGCGCTCAAACACGTATGCACCCGCTTACCACAGGTAAGATTTGTTTCGGGATGTTGAAGGCTTCCAAGAGTTTGTGGTCCCAGGTCATGGTCGTCAAGTTGAAGAGCAGCGTGCGGCTCGCGTTGGTCACGTCCGTCACATGGGCCTGAAATGGTCAAGTAAAAGAAAGAGAGATAAATTCATTTTACTTAGAAGAGCTAAAGGGGAGGGGAAGGTATGGGCACACGTTTACGCACATGTACACAATGTGATTTGAAACACACGTGAATTGCATAAAAATACTCAATGAAAAAAAAGGCGAATAAGAAACGAGACAAGACGCGAGGTAGGTTTTGTTACAGCAGATGAATGGTTCTATGCACCCTTCCACCTGTCCATTGGAGAGTTTCCACAGCAGCCAAGTGTCCATCGTCCCAAATAGCACTTGTCCGTTGAGTGCTTTGGCGCGCAAATCGGGCACCTGCTCCAAGAGCCACACCTGCACATGTACGGTATGGTGTGGCATGGCATGGCAGGTTTAGCTCATCGATTGGAGGGTTTCAAAAAGGCCATCTGAGCGCAGCCAAGAGGGTAACTTGAGATACAAGATATACACGGTTTTGTTTAATACGGAGCCGTGGTTATTGTTTTAAGTATGCTTGCGATGCAGTCTTTAGATTTAAGTGATACCAGCTTGAGGGCAGAGAAGTAGCTCACGATGGGAAGCCCCGTGGTAGCCCGCAAGCCATCCAGCCCACCGAGCTTGGCCGCGTACTCGTTGGCTAGCTTGGCCGTGCGCGCACAATTCCAAACGATCTTGTATTTGAATAATAGAAATAGAAAGGTTTGTGATATCCTACTTAGGGTAGGTTGTCATCACTTTCCTTGCACCTTTCCTTTCCCAATTGCTACCCCTCTTTCACCCTTGATGCCGAAAACCCCTCCACACTTCCCCCTCTATGGCATAGTACTAACGCAAACACATCCTCAGGCAAGGCTAAAAGAACTTGAGCGCGAATTTCAAGCATCTTTAAAGTGATGGAAAGAGGGGAGCAAGGAAGGCAGAAGCAGAATCCTCTGGCGGTTGAGAGTGCGCGGACAGTATGCATCTGAACTATTTGGTTTAGACTCGTAGAACGCTATTACGTACCGCATTGTGATAGGGTTTGCCAGTCTTTGGGTCCCACACTACAGTGGTCTCACGCTGGTTAGTGATACCCACAGAAACTAAGTCTGCTGCAGTCAATTTGGCCTTTTTGAGCGCACCGGTCACACATTTTTTTGTGTTGTTCCAAATTTCCATCGGATCATGCTCCACCCACCCAGGCTAGTGAAACGCAATGAGTGGAACACACAGCGTGCTTTAGGAATACATACCGGCAAAATGGATACATTTCGCAGCTGGAATTGATGGCACATCAGTTCGCTAGCATCGAGTAATCGCAGCCATAAAAAATCTTTGGCGCAACGGAATATTTCAAATTCGCTCGCACCAACCTCGGGATAAATTTGCTTGTGCTCAATTTGATGTTGAGCTACCATTTTGCCGGCATGGTTGACAATGCAGAAACGCGTTGATGACGTGCCTTGGTCGATCGCGCCCACATACTGCGCGCTCATTTTGGCTTCAGGGAACTATTAGCTGACTCTAGCTGACACCCAACGAGCTTCTCTCGCGAAACACTTGAATCACACAACAAGCAAATATCCGCGCCCTACTCAAAGGGGGAACGCAGGCATCTCTCGTCTCTGCTCACCTTTTCGTCAACTGAACCAGCCCAGCTCTCTCAACAAACTCTCACACGTTATTACCGGTGCTCGGCGCATGCTACTTGATACACTTCAGCGCTAGCGTTATGCACAGAGCCTGCTTCTAGTAAACTGCCTTATCGACCACGGTTGAGACTAAGAATCGAAACGATGTCATCTTCGCCACCGGTAGTTGGCCTAGCTGACATTTTTGAGCGGCACCGCCCCCCTCCAGACGCCAAGCAGGAGCTCTCAACGCAAACCATTGATTTCTTGGATGAAACCAGCAATGAATCCGTAGGCGTCGCGCTGCCGCTAGTGGTCACCGCGGCCGACTTGAAAGAGCAAGCTCGTGCTTTGTTTGGACATACCTTACGGGACGACGAGTGCCTCGAGGGAGAGGTGCTTTCGTATGCCTGAAGCTGTAGGAATGCCTGCGTGTTTCTCCTTTCCTCGTGTAGCTCGTTGATTTTGGTACAATAGCGTTTGGCTAGTGCCTAAGGTGGCTCTTGAACAGCGACTGCGCTAGCTCTGCTCTCATGCTTTAATTCTTGCCTTTATGGAAAAAATGAATACGCACAGGGCTTGAAACTTTTCTACCCTGAAGGTGGTTTAGCCTCCATGAAAACGAGCACAGCAACTCTAGCAGCCAATGTACGTATCTGGTTAGGGATTGTAGTTTAGAGGGAGGAGAGAGCTGTTGATATGAAAGGACTGGACAGGACTCTAACAACCAAGTATTGCTACTGTATGAGATGTCCGCATATAATAACATCTTTCCGTTCTTGATGTCGACATCTTTATGACCTCACCGACTCGCACAATTACCGTTGTAAGTACTTACGACACAATGCTTGTGGGATCAGGTGGAAACTGCTCACGACTCCGCGGGGCACCACACCCACCACCACAACTCAAGCCACCTTTCCCCAAATAAGAAGACAAGCAACACGCTCTCCGCTTCTACGACCACATCTCCTGGTGGTGGTCGACGCGGCAGCCTAGCTCTTGCCAGCAGCAGCAGCGCTCTAGCACTAACGGCTTCCTCGTCACCTGGTAACAGCAAACAATATAATACCTTGCGACGTTACTACACCATGCGCAACATTAATCAACAGCATCATCCCTTGCGACGTTTTTACCCCATGCATAGCAATAGTATAAACCCCCATCCAAATTCCAATGAATATTGTCCTAGTAGGCGGCAGTGGCAGCAGCAGCGCCAGCAGCCCTACCAGCGGTGGCATGAGCAGCCGGTCCCCCCAGAAACGGCGCGGGTCCATCCGAGGAGGGCAGGGGCCGCGCCTGCACGAGCTCAAAGACGAGCACAAGTGGCAGACCTCGGCCTCCCACTGGAGCAGCCACCGCGCCAGCCGCCGGGACGCCGCTCTCTTGCGCCACACCAACGACGCCTGTGCTCTGGTGGGCGCTTGCGTGCTTCCCTTTCATGGTTCACTCCCAACTCCCTAGACGTTTCTTTCTTTTCTATTCTTTTTTTCTTTTCTTTTTTTCTGCAGAAGTAGCATCAAGCACACTGATGATTCGCAAATTTCTGCTCATCTTTTTTTTCTTTCATTCCGTGCGCCAACATCACGATAAATTCGTACTCTCCGCGGGCATTCACTTTTGTATGCCTTGGGTGCGTGCCATGTTGCATGTCAGATCGGCGCCAAGGTTGCTCCGGGCGCTCGCACCGCTGGCGCTGCCCTCCGCTTGAGCCACTTAGTCGCAGTACCCGCCAATTTGCAAGGGCTGGAGCGGCTCCAGCACATGTACCTCGTCAACAACGCTGTCCTGGACTTGGTAAATTACGTACGGTAGTAGGACATTGTGTGCTCTGATCTGAAACGCAATAAGCCACGTAGGTATTGACCATAGAGGAGGATGAAGAGTTCAAAGAAAACAATAATTATGCTTGTCAGGGGCTAAGAGCAAGAAAGAAGCGAAAGAGTGCTCGAGACTAAAAACGAAATTTACTGGCAATTGAGTATCACATGCCGTACATATACATTAATGACAATGCGCAGTTTCGTGCTTTTTTGTCCCTTCACGTCTTTTCTTTCCTTGACTGTGGCAGTTGAGTTACGTGGATCCAGATCGGTTGGCAAACCCTCATACAATCAACAACGGGGAGGACATTGCATCGGAGCATGGCAGCAGTATTAAGGAAGAGGAAGAGGACGATGATGATGACAGCGCAGCAGCAGCGGCTGCAGATTTAGTAGCTGGACTCGGTGGGAACAAGTCACAAAAGAAACTTTCATATTTTCTTTGCGGTTGCTCTTTGGCTTAATGCTTTGACACTCAAATAGACGAAAGAAAACATGTATCTTGACTTTTTTTCAGTCTTCCCACATTCTCTTCTTGTTTGAACATGCTTGTCAAAAAGGCAACGAGCATGGAGACAGCTCTGACTCGGACGAAGAAAGTGGCCTCGCGCCTGACGAGTGCGAACCTCTCATTGTGGCCCAGGGACTGCATTTGCAGTGGGTGCTCGCGAATAACAGTCCAGCGGCAAACGGAGGAGGCAATGGAGGAAGAGGAAGCAGTGCAGACGCGGGCTTACCTCCCTCGTACGCCCCATTTAAGCGCATGATTCAAATGGGCTTGCCAGAGGAGGTACTCTTCGTAGACGAAGTGCTATTTTGTGGTGATATTGACTTCCATTTATTCATGACTTTCCTTGCGTTTGTACTCTGACTGGTACACTTGAATTTGTATGACCTTTCTTTTGTGCACACGTATGTGCATGTGTGCGTGTTCATGTGCCCTTTTTTCTCCACATAGACCATAGTGCGCGAGATGCTTGAGGCCAAACTCAATACCAATGAACTCGGCCTGAAGGCCTCCCTAGCGACCACTCTGAGTTACGGGGGGCGCGTGAAGATAAAGAAACGGTCGAATAAATATGTAGACGACACACTTCACGCGGAAGACGCACCAACCACGGTACGCCAGCTTCTAGTAACTGCCTTTTCTCCTTACTTGCTTAAGACAGAAAGAGAGACCATTTTCCAACTCCTTCCTTCGCTTTTGGACATAATTATTTGTATCAATGTAAGTCAGTTTTCTCATGTTTACATCTGGTACATTATTACCATCTTTCTTCGTTCACGGATTGCGTGCATGTGCTGATACTCGGCGGGAATTTTTGCTATTATATTAGGTTCCCGTTCTGCGCGCGATGCGGCGATCAGTTGGCGGTGTTTTGGCGCGCCATTTAGAAGGTCGCCGCCCTGTATTTGCACCATCACCAGTCGAGGAGATGGAGGATGTCCCTATAAGTGAACAAAAAGATGGCGAAGACGAGAGTGAACGAATTGAAGAGGGAGAAAAAAATCCAGCGAGTGATACAGTAGTCGGCAATGATTTGGAAAGCATAAATAACGAGAAGCACAGCAAGAACCAAACAAATATTCGATCACGGAACGATGAGCTTGCGCTCAACAACAAAACTTCAATTGAATTAGACGAGCCACTGTTGCCGGAAGGACAGCAGGCTGCAGCTGCCACAACAACGGCGAAGAAAGTTGGTGCTGCGTTGAAAGTGGTGTCTATCGAAGCTGAGAGTGGGGCTTGGCATCAGCTGGACGGACCGGTAATTATGAAATTTGACACCCAATCAAATCCTGCGCTCACCGCTCACCCCCCCCCCCCCCGATGCATATTTTTTTTCCTGAACTATACTTTCCAATAAACAAGTCAAATTGCATAATTTACAAGGGATATTGTTTGCGTTTCTAATTTTTGCAACCTCCCACCACCTCCCTGCTCTAGAATGGTCGCGCAGCCTGTGATTGGGCAGCATACTTGGCCCTAGGCGCTGCCTGGCGAGCGCTCCAATCGCCAGAAGATCACCTCAACAAGAACGGCAACAGCAACGGCAACAACAGCAGTAGCTCTAGTAGCAGTGGTGTTTCAGCCCGCAGAAATTCGCATTTTCCTCCGGTTACTACTACTACTACTACCACTACTACTACTGCTGTAGCCGCTGAGGTATCAAACAGCAACAGTGCTAGTAACAGTAATAATTCCAGTAATGATAGTGGTGCAGCAGCAGCAGCAGCAGAGAATCAGCATGCTTTCTCACCAGAGCAGCGCATTGCCTCCGCGATTCGGCAGCGGCACGCGCCTTCGCTCTTTGCCTGCGCCCTTCTCGTAGCTTGCAACGGCGGAGCAGAAGAGGTGCACGCTGCACGCTCAGATTCTAATGCTTCTGTCGGCGATGTCAGTGGCAATAAGGCAACAAGTGAAGAAATACCACGGCCGAAGTCTCCTGGGTCAGCAAAGAAGCAAGTGGGAGATTCTTCTCCTTTGTTAGGGGCTGCAAAACCTCCTTCGTCGCCCCTTCCGGTATGCAAAGCATAACAAAGATTTGCCTTTCGTGCGAGCTACCTTTATCAACGATGCTTCACTTGTATTTCAAATATTTGTTGATTATCTTATTTATTTATTTTGCTGGCAGCTGAGAGCCCTAGCGTGCTCCGTGGCGTGTTATCTCGCCGTCCACGAACCATCTCTGCGCGCTTCCCTAGCCTTGCTGGCCTCGCCACCAGCACCGCTTACAGCAGCAACCACTACCGATACGACGAATCGCCGCCGCAGCAGCAGCAGCAACAGCAAGAGCAGTGGAAATGCAACCAGCGACGGTTGGTCACTTCCGATGCTGCTTCCTGGAGGCTGCCTGGTGTCAATATCCCACCTGCTGTGGTCGCCCGATGCGCATGTGGGCGCGTGTGCCGCCACCTTATTGGCTGCTGCTGTCAGTGACTCTGCTCATCGGGCTCAGGTAATAAAAGGCTGATTGTGTGAGGCTAAACTTAGTGCTTCATGTTTAAACGTAGGCGAAACACTTCCTTCTGAACACTCCTGATTGCAACACTTTGCTTTGTCCAACAAAAAATCGTCTCCTCATTTCTCTTTATGTCTTTCATTTTGTATTTTCAATTTTGTACTTGCACGTCTCGGATCTCAGATACCAGCATCGGTGGCAGCAGCTGCACTACCTGCGGTCTTGGCCTTTGCGCAGCGACTAGTAGTGGAACAGGCTCCAGTCCTAGCTGCTCAAGCTGCTGCTGCTAAGACTAAAGCTGCTGCTGCTGCTGCTGCTGTGGAAGCTAGTGCAATGAAGAAGGCAGCAGCCAACAACATCCAAGCTACAGCTTCAGACGCTGAGAATACAAGCGCTGCAGAAGCTTCAGCTGCTGCTGTTGTCTCGAATGACCAAGATAGCAACGTCGAGGCGGCTGCCGCTGCTACCACTAACAGCACCGTCGATGTTGCGGAGAAAGGCGAGGCAGATGGAGCGGTAACTTCGGACAATGATGTGGCAGTACTCGATGTGACAGAAGATAGCAACAATGGTTCTGCAGCTGTCAATGCGCCAGCTCCTGAAGAAAAAGCTGCTGCATCCACAGATGCCTCTCCTTCAAGCACTGCTACTCGTCACTTACCTTGGGCAGCTCAGCAGCAAAGCACCAAAGGAAAGAAGAAAGCAAAAGCAAGGAATATGCACGAATGGCTTCCACCTGGACCTGGCACACTGAGAGGGGCAGACGGACGAGCAGCGGTGAGACATTGAATAAGAGATGGAAAGAGAAAAGGGAGAGTACAAAGCGGGGTATAGAAAAAGAAGATGTTCACGGGTAGTTTTCTTGACAATAATTTTGCATACGCTACTTCTCAGTCTCTTACTTTTTTTGCTTTGCTTTGCTCGATACATTGATGCTGATGAAGGCGGGTAGTTTGGATCATGCCTTAGTAGCAGCAGCAGGGTTGATGAGCATCTTGGCCATGACGCCTACTAGTGAGCCGAACGACCACCACCAGAATGCAAGCATCAATGACAGCAGTGACACTGAGAAGACTCTGTCAACGTTTCAATCGGTACACGCATTCTTCTTGTCTTGAGAGATTTTACATGGTGGTATCGCATTCTTCAATAGAATGACCATTTGGCGCACTTTGATGTATGCGAAATTTCATGCTGTGTTATTTGTGTTTGGTTTCCGTATCGATTATGCAAATCAATTCTGAATAACTTTTAAAACACCATAGCGTATTCATTACATCACACGTCTTTTGGTTCGTGGGCGCTTGTGATCGAAAGCAGAATTTAGCGGAGCCAGGCAACAGCGCCCATGGTTCAATTGCTCAGATCTCGAGCCGCCAAGAGGAAGAGCGCACGCCTGAATTGAAAGCTCTTCTCGATGTCGGTCACCATTTTTCGCTTGAACCCCCAAGCGATTTATCACCGGATTTACGCCCTGCTATCAATCTGACTTCTAACGCTACTGCCGCTACAGGCAGTAGTAGCTACTCAAGCAAGAATAAGGGCGACCTAGGCAAGAGCACGAGTAAAAGCGCAGAAGGTGCTTCTACGAGTGCTGATAGTGTAGCTGCTGACGTAAGTACGGGTAACGGCAGCAGTACCACCGGTAATGGTGGCAGTGGTGGCGTCAGTGTGGTTGTTCGAGGAGGGTTAGTGCAAGCAGTGGTGGCACTCTGCACGCCCTGGCTTCGCTCTGAGTGCCTCACCACACCTACCAACGCTGCTAATGCATCGCAATCCTTGTTATCCTCATCCTCATCATCATCTAGCTCTAACCAACCTCCGTCTTTCCTTCGCGGCGGGTATGGCCCGGGCCTATCAGAAGTACAAGTGCGCTGTTCGATCGCCTGCCTAACTTCCCTCGCCAAAGCCGCCCCTGTGAGCGTGGCAGCGGCTCTAGAAACGCAAGGCCTCCTGGCTTTGCTTGTCCTTGCGGAATTACCGCCTACCGAAGACCCTGCTGCAACTCCTAGTGGCGGTGCTGCTCCCACAGGACAAGCAGCAGGTGGCGGTAGTGCTAATGGTGGTAATGCTAGCGCTTTATCCGCATTTCAAGAGGAAGCTGAAAACGAAGATGGCGCGCGGTCTGAGCAAGGATGCGAAGAAGTCCTAGCCTGTTTGGCGCACTTGGCGATTGCGGCGAGCCCCAAGACCTGCCAGGGCGCCGCAGCGCATGCAGCAGCTACCAAGAGGGATAAGGGAAGTTCAACTTCTTGTGACGCCGCAATAGCTGCCCTGAGCGAATTGGTAATCTACCATTTGTGTGTGTGTCATTGCATTGAATGCTTTCGTTTTTATTGGCCATTAGTGCAAATTCAATGCATAGCACTTCTCATAGCGCTGCCGAGCATATTCCCTTTTTGTCTTCTTCGCTAATGTATCATGTCTTTGCCTTGAGCATATTCCTATGATATTGGCATCAGGTGTCGGTGCATCACGTAGTGGAGCGTTTGTCAGCTGTTCGGCATGTGCTCGTCCACCGCGCTCGCGCTACTTTGCCCACAGACCAAGCACAGCCCTCTACTGCTAGTAATGCCCCAACTTCCTCATTGAAGAAGCCTGAAACAGTGCCATTGGAGTTGAGCGAAGGAAATGGTGAAGAAGGAAAGCACCTCGCTGATAGCGCTGTCACAGCAACAGATACATCTTTTGCGCCGATTCTTTCGTCCGATTCTCCTCATTTGCCACCACAGCCGCCGCGGCACCATTCTTCGCATGAAAAAGCTCGCCTAAGAGCTCTGCAAACCAAAAGGTGGAGTTGTGTGAAACTCGCTTCGGCCGCGATAATGCATTTCACCGCCCTTGCCCACGACAACCAAGTGCGCCAAGACGCCAAGGACCAGCAACAGAAAGCCGCGGCAGACGCAGCTGCGGCAGCGGCAGCAGCGGCTACAGCAGCTGAGAATTCAACTGCGACGACTGCTGCCACAAATGCAGGCGCTAGCAGTGCTGGAGGAGGTGCAGGAGGCAGCACCTCTAGCACCACTGCTACTGGTGATGATGGCGGTAGTGGCTCAGACAGCAAGAAGGCAGCAAGCACAGCAACGTCCTCCACCAAACTCCCAGCGCTGAAACAATCCGGTGGTATGTTGAATTCAACTCGGAAGCTCAAGAAAAGTGGCCTTGGCGGCATCATGAACTCGTTTGGCGGCGTTGTGCTGAAAGTAAGAATTGGCATCAGGTTATGTCGTCTCCAGCATGCTTGATTCTAGATACTGACGCAGTTCTTTGATGTCGAAATCGACTTATGTTTTTAATTTTTACCCACTCCAGGTGAAAGCCAAACTCCTCTTTGCCAAACACCGCCTCGTGTGCGTAGCCCAGCAACTGTGGTCGGAAAACGTTGGGGTGGCCATTGCGGCAGCCGCTGCGCTCTGGATGTTGGGCCGCGACGACGCCACGCGCAGAGCTTTGTCTCAACTGTGCCTGGATACCGAGGCTGCGGTGCATGGAGCTTCTGTAGTGGCGGCTGCAGTGGAGAAAGCGACCACTGCTAAGAATCACGCAGCTTCCGTGCAAGCGCAGGTAAATGTGCAAGCTGGCGGAAATCTACATTACACCTTCTTACCTAGGTATGTTAATAGTAGCGCCGTGTAAAATCTCATCAAAAGCCACCGTGAGCAAGTCTCATGATCTTAAGATGGTAGATTCTCACTAACGCTGTAATTCCGCGATTGTGTAACACAGGTGAACTCAGAAATCGAAGCGAGTGGCAAAAAGCTGACGGTCTCCGACCGTCGAAACATGGAAGCAAGGTGCAAAGAAGCGAATGACGCAGCGGCCCGTGCCACGAAGCAACAGCAGGAAGCTCAGAACAAGGCTACTTTGACCAATAAACTGGCTGCAGGGCTGGCACCTATCGCACCGAGGTACGCACTGTTTAGTATGTTTGCGCACACACGTGTGCCGTGCCTGAATTCTATACCAGGACTGAATGCATTGAGATGGCCGTAATTGACCGACTGATTTTGCGTTTTCTTCCAACTCCCATTTGATCTCTCTGCTTCCACATATTATTCTTCGAATCGGACAACAATATCATCAGGCTGCAAGAACTCGCAGAGCACTCTGCCGATCCTGAGCTGAGAGCGTGGTCACTGGCCGCACTAGCCAATACATGTGCAGTCGATCCGTGGCTGCGTGACTCATCAGCGTCTACGCTTGTCCCACTCCTAACCCGCTGTTTGTGCGCTTACGAGCCAAGTATGACGACTTCGCCTAGTTCTACTGCTTCGTCTCGTCAATCAAACTCTCATGCTGCAGCAGGAGCAACATCGGCAGCGGCGGAAGCAGCAGGAATAGGAACTGGAGTTGTGGGTAATAGCAAAGGAAGAAGGGCTTCAACTTTAAAGTCAAAGCGCTACGCGGCTACCAAACGACGACAAGAGTCTGCCGCTGCATCTACTTTAGCTGGGCAGCAACGCATAGGAGCCCTGACTTGTTCAATGCTCTTACAAATGGCCTATCATCACTTACCGAGCCTGCAAATGGTGCGAAAAGGGAGTAGTAAAGCTGCTGTTAACAACAGCAGTAGCAATACCAAGAGCAACAGCAATAGCAGCAAGAGCGAGGATACCGCGGGGCAACAACAGCAAGAAGAACAGCACACTAGTGGTTGTTTGGCAGTTGAAGGAGCGCTTTTGAGATTGGCCAATTGCATTGGAGTAGCTCGACGCGTGCGCTGTCACGCTCTTCAACTATTGTTGCTGATTTGTGCTGACGGCATGGACGTTGAACTCAGTGGTGAATTGCCTCGTGAAGATGCTTCTTCTTTCTCGTCCTCATCATCTACAGCTCCAGCAGCAGCCATGGCAAGTAAAAGTGCCCGCCCAATTTTGCCCGCGCTCCCTACAGCAGCAGAAGCTGCACCGACACCTGCAACTGCAACTGCAGCTGCGGCAGGTGCGACTACTGCAGCAGCAGCGGTTGCAGCAGAACCAGCGGTGTCCTCATCGGCTACAACGAACAAAACGTCTCCTGCAGCACCGACAGTGTCAGCTGCAACACCAGCAACATCAACACCATCAACAGCAACAGGAGCAACAGCAACAAGAGCTGCTGCAGCCACGGGCACTAAAGCTCCCACAGTTTCTAACGCAAATTCATCGGCGCCTTTCGGAGTCCATTCTCCACTTTCCTTGCTGCCACCCCCCACCACCTCGATTACACCTCTTGCGCGTGCCAAAGCAAGTGCTTTGTCGGCTGAGCTAGGGCAGTGGGGTTGGCATTTGTTGCTCGAGGAACTCTGCTGCAACCTTTTGAAAGACTTTGTCGATGATGATGAAGTCAACGATGAAAGAGTTGCAGCAGCAGCAGATGACAATAGAGCTACAGCAGTGTCATCTCAGCAGCCTTCGGTTGGATCTCAAAGCAAAGCGGACCTCATTGCAAATGCGAGCAAAATTGCCGCCGCTGAGCGAGCCGCCAATGCTGCTGCTCTCAAAGCCTCACAACAGGCAGCAGCTGACGAAGCACTTGTGCAAGCAAAGGCCAAGCGAGGAGCCGAAAAGATGCGAGCGAGTCAAATGGCGTCCTTTTTTGGGTTTTCACCTCGGAACGGCGGCGACGGCAACGACCAGGAAGACGAGCGGGATGTTCTGGGCAAACTTGCTTTGACGACTCTCGCAGATTTGACGGCGAGGCGTAAAGCCAGCCGCGTTGCTGTAAGTAGTGATGCAGTTCTCAATGCCTCACGATTACAGCGGCCACTACAGTATGCTCGTATGTGTATTGTATTGTTTGCTTTAAAGGTTGAAGGTACTTTTTTTTTATTAATCAATACATTACTCATGCGCGTTCAAGAGCCAATCGCTTTATCTTGCCCGATTCGTATTTTTATGTTGATTCGTCTGTGTTGGAAGGTGGTGCTTCTTGGCGACATTCCGCGCTTATGTAGCAAGCTTCTCACTTCCGCCGCAGTTGATGACTCGGCCCTTCAAGAGGTAGCAGATACTGCAGCTGGATGGTACCAAGAATACGAGCGGTACGTCCACCATTTTTTGGCATTAAAGATTCTAGTTTCTTGAATGACAGGATATTGGGTCTGTGGTGAAAGGTTATTGTTGGCGGAACTCAGCGAATGTACTGTTGTCGTGGATGCGTACTCTTGATTTTATGTCTATGTGATATACATGTGCCCTCGCTCCCTCAGGTGGACCGCCGAAGCTGTCAGCTTGGAAGATGAAGTAAACGTAGCCGTAAAACTACGCAGACCCGACGCCGACGAACTAGTGGCTGCGATGGCCGCCAAACACGCCAAAGCGCAGGAAGCCCTCTTGCATGTTCCCAATCCTCCCTCGAATATGGTGCCGACACATACAATTGCGAACGCAGGCAACAACAAAACTGCGACCACCAAGAAGGAGATCAATCAAAGTGGCACTGGCGGTGATGACGGTGGTGGCAGCGACAGCAACACGTTTAATACATTAGGGGATCGGCTGTGGCGCCGCACTGGAGCGCTCCATCTCATCATGAACTGCACAGCGGGCACCTCAGAGGAGGCGTTCGAAGCACTGGCAGAGGTATTTGAAGTGCAGGAGTTCTCTTATACAACAGAACTATTTTCAAATCTGCATTTGGTTACACATAATTCTATTGATTTCAGCCTTCGCTTAAAAGTTTTGCATGTGCGAAAATCATATTCGAAACGAGTCGCCTTGGTCTTTACTGTTAGCTTTTTCTCGTGTACTCATTAAATGTTCTCATTGGTGTTTATAACTGACCTGAAGTCACCCTTTTGAATTTAATTGAGCACACCATTGTTTGCATTCGCCCAGGTATCCTACGACGACCTTCTCGTGTCCTCCGCCCCACCTCCCCATTGGCCTGCGCATTCCTGGCCTGGTGTCCTGTCTTCACCTACCCTTATTCGCACTACGCAAGCAGCATGGAACGAAGCTTCGGCCATTGGGCAACAATTGAGCTTTGCAAGTTTGGCGAACTTGAGCCGATCGCCTGCTGCGCGCGTCCTGGTATACAGCAAAGACAAAAGACGTATATCTTTTCCGATATCCTCAATTGATGTGCCTCTAAAACTCTTCTCTCTTTCACACGTGTACAACGATAGTACGGATGCACCTATGTACTATATCACGATAGACAACTCCAACTGACTTCGACGCAGACTAATTGTGTTCCACTTGTGCTCCATTTTGATCCGTTTCTTTTTTTTGCCCTTTTGCAGATCAGCAAGCGAGCCCTGTCCCGCGGTCTTTTACCGCCTGGGGCTACGGATTGGGCTCAAGCGCGTGTGAAAAAGCGCTCACAAAATCAAAGAGAATCACGCATTGAAGTTGACCAATCCTCTTCATCTCCTTCTTCTGCTATGGCACACGTGAGCAAAAGCGGCGAGCAAAATGGCGCAACAAAACGCGCCGCACCAGCTAACAACAACACCAGCAGTGGCAGTGACCTCAAGTCTTATAGTGGCCGCCCTCTGAGTGAAGGGGCGGGGCCTCGCCGTCACCGCAAAATGAACCAAGCTTCTTGCAACGCTGAAGCCAAATTCAAAACTGCCACAACGACTACTCCTCCAGCGGAAAGTGCATCTCATCCTCCTGCTGCACCTGCTGCTGCTGGCAGCCTCCGCCGCAGCCAACACTTAAATGACGCTGCGTCAAATGAACCCCCCATTAATGTGGTGGACCCAGCCTACGAAGCAGCGGTGCAAGCGTGGATGTTTGGGGCTCGCAAAGACTTACACCCCGCTCCAGAAGGGGCTCCAACGCACCGCCTTAAAATTGGCACCAATTTACCGCTAACAATCGCAACGGCGGTGGCAAAGGCTGCTAAAGTAGTCATGCCGGAGGCGAAAAGTCCTCAATCTCCTAGTAGACAAAAACTTGCTGCTGATGCTACTGCTGGTGCTGCTCCTGCGGAGGTGCTTCATGCTTACGCTGGCGCAAAACCACTGTCTGTAGCAAAAAGAAATCCAGCAGCAGCAGCAGCTTCTTCTCCTTCTTTACCGAGTCGCGCTGAGCTAGCCGTTCGAATGCCTAAATCGCCAGGTAGCAGATGGTTGTGTACATGTTTATAGCCAGTTGTAGCGATGTTATTTTGTCACCTTAGACGTTTACTTGCATAAGTGCTTTGCTAGGTCAGTTGAGACGATTTTTTTTCGTTGCCTCTAAGATTTTTATTATTTTTGTTCTTCTGTGCTCTTCGCATGCTTTTTGTCATTTTTGATTTGCTCTTAATTGTGTTTTATATTCGCTTACAAAGGGGAATGGACTACCCGGGCGCGGTCTGCAAGCGGCGCAGCTGCTTTGACCGCCTCAAATAAAACATACCCCCATGCCAGAGATCCCTGGCACCCTGACACCGTAAATTTACGTAAAATTGAATCTTCTTCCTCTTCTTCTTCAATGACAACGAAGCTCAGTGGCAGTCGCAGCTACCAGGATGAAGAACAAGAGGAAGAGCCCATGTGGACGAACCCTCTACGACCGTCAAGGCCTGAAGTTGCCATCACTTTAAACCCTTCGGTAGGATAGCTGAATTGATACTTATTTGGCGTCGATGATATTTCTTCTTTTGTGTTGTAATATTCTTTCTCCTTCTCGATTGACAGCGGAGGCTCTCAGAGTACTTTTCTGAACTTTGAAGTAGTGTACTTCAAGGGAGCTCACTGTTTTCTCGTATGTGTCCGTGTGCTTGAATTCAGATAAGCAAATCAAACCATTTGGCTTTTCTGCCGTCGGATCGGCCTTTTGTGTCTCCGTCTGCACACGACGGTCATTCAATTCCTTTGCTGCAACTCGCCCACCGTGCCAGCAGCAGCAGCAGCCCCAGTCGTCGCCAACGCCACCAACGCCCTTCTTCGTCCTCCTCTGTAACGTACGGGGGCTTGTCGCACACTGGAGATTCCGAAGGCGGAGAAGAAGAGGGAGTGCCCATGAAGTCGATTACCAGTGCCCTCGCGGAGATGCACGATGATACAACGGGTGCAAACGACGAAGAATCCACGCACTCGCACAACAGCAGCAGCAAGGCCGGTAAATTCAACCGGAAGAAACCCATAAAGGTGAAGAAAACAAACGAGGCGCTAGGCACACAGCGCACGGCGATGTGGCCGCACGTCGCTGGCAGTGCCGTTGGAGCTGAAGCGGGGCTCGTTGCGTTTCGGGCCGCCTCTGACGTCACTGATGCTGATGACGTCACTGGCATCAAGGACACCACTCTTTTTTACAAAGGCCGCACTCGCCATACTAAAAGTAGCGAAGGAGGAAGAGAGAATGGTCAGCCTAGGCATGTCAAGACGAAGGGCGACAGTGGCTCAACTCCTCTTCCAAGCGACGGTGGTTTCTTCCTGTACCGAGATGGCCTCCCTGCACAAGCATTCGCGCCCGCCCCACTGCCCGCGCCGCTGCCCCCCGTGAAGAGATGTGACGTGTTCCAGCGACGGTTGCCACGCGCGCCCGATGCGCCGCCGGAAGACAAGGTAGGGAAGTTTGCTGTTCTTATTATTGTTGTCGGTACTGTGTGCTCCGTAGTTTGGAAGGTGTTTCTAGTGGGGCACTAGCGAGTCCATGTTGTGACTGTTTTTCTTGATGTGATGCACACCTTAAAGTTTTGAATCCCTAGGAATCAGTAGACTGCGTTTTTTATTCTAATATTTGAGTGTAACGTAACACTCGGGATTGTGCACACTTCCTTTCAGTTTTTTTTTCCGTTTTTGTCCATTCTCTTGTTTTTACAACGCATGGCCGCATACGTGCAGGTGCAAGTAGTTGGTCGTTGGGCGCTGTCCACCAGTGTTGGCACTCCTTTAGCTCGGTGGTCTTCGCCGCCTCCGTTACCCGGTTATCGCGCTGAAAGCGTCCTTCAGTACGCTTTAGAATCTGCCGCAAGTGGTGGTGCTGGTGTCATGAGGTACACCGAACACAATGATACGAGCGACAAGGATAATTTTGGCGCGGGCGTGGAACAGTTTTTGGCCCCTGAACTGAGTCCCGTAGCTGCGGTGCGAGTGGGGGAGAATCTCGTGCGTGGCGGGTTTCTGCCGCAGCGGCTCGGCATTTTGGTGCGGGCGCCTCAGCCCAAACCGCCACCTCCGCCGGTGCCGCCGCCTACTGTTGGCCCACCGTGGGAGTACACGGAATCGAGCATCTTCGTGCCCCGAGCCAAGAAATCCAGTGGCTGGGATATTCTAGACCGGATGAGTTTGACGGACGCGCGCAGCATGCTCGACAACGAAGGTAAAACATCTAGAAAAGTAGTCGAAACTGAGGGGTTGCTCACTCGATGTGGAGTGCTTGAATGAAGATGTACAAGTAATCCTCGTCTGTGCTTTCTTGAACACTCACTTTCGTCTATGCCTTATGTGCCTGCCTCGACCTTAATTAGTATACTTATTTTTATTCGTGCATCTTGTTAACAACAAGAACCATATAACTTGATCTTTTCGTATTGTCTGTTCGGCGCATACAGACCACCAAGAAAAAGCTTTCAAACACGATTGGACGCTTTGCTTAAAGAAACAAGAGCGCTTCTTGAACTTGATCAAGAAAGGCGTAGCCTTGAGCGTTGGCGATTTGGATCGCGACGTTGGCGCTGTGAAAAGTGTTTTAAAGACCCATTACCATTGGCTCATGTATGTGTTCATGTTTCACGCAAGCTCCGACGTTTCCGCAACCAATGCGGCTTACATGGGGTGGCTGACCTACAGCGCCTTGCTGGATTTAGCGGGCATCACCGATGAAAACCAGAGAGGCTGTAAACAGGTACCAGAGGATGAAGTCTTTTCTTACGCGGGCGTGTGTTTTAAGGTTGCGTGCGCGATCTCCCCTTCTATCGGCTTTCTTTCGATTGTTGTTGACTCGTCACCCCTTAAACTGACACTACGTAAGGATACTAGTATGTAATCACATGTACCCTACTTTGTCTATTTCAGGTGGATTTGGACTCGGTCTTCAAAGCAGCTATCTGGCAATCAAAATCCAGCGAAAGCAACAACAGTAGCTTAGAAGCATTGTCGAGGCACGAGTGGCTGGAGTGCGTAGTGCGTATTGCCAAGGCAAAATTTGGCCAAACCACGAGAGATAACCAACTAGCACCTGCGGTAGAAGCACTGGTGCGTTTTAAAAATGTCGCAGGAATAGCTCGAGTATTTATGACGTGGTTTCATTCTTTTGTGTTTTCTTGTCATCCTATCGAATAAATGATACATCCGTTGTAAGTAGGCTCTTTGAGTGGTCCCTGTAAAATTGATCAACATTTATAAATTTATCTCTCTCTGTCTCTTTTTTTTTTTTTTCAGGTGTTGCACATGAAAGAAAAACTGTCTGACGACGCGACGAGCAACGACGACTTGATGCGCGCTTCAGATTTACGGGACCAGTGGCGGCGGCGCGACTTCTACGTGGAATCAACGGACAAAGTGTACCGGAAGTGGCGGCCGCGGCTCGAGGAGATGTACAAGGACCGCGTCGACTGGAAAGACGTTGGTGAGCGGGACATTGAATGGAGGATTGAGCATTTGATTTTGGTTACATGTGCATTGCCACATGAACAAGAATGTTTGTCGACTTGTAGACTACTGCGCGCACAGTCCATTGCACCTATGCGTACACGGAGAATGATGCTCGATTCATTTGTTCGATGATCTTTCAGAGCCCTATATGCCGCGGGTTACACAAACTCGTTTTCTTCCTATTTTCCTTAATTATTTTTGCGGCAGGAGGGCACTCGTACTGGACGTTGGCAGAGTGGGTTGGCCTATTAGAGTCGTGTAAGCAATTTGAAGACGCTTCTTTCAGCCGCGAAGACGGAAACCTTTGCTTTTACCTCGCGAAATTTGAGGTGTGCTTGAGCGTTGCATAGTTTGTTTACGAAACTTATAGTATTAAAATTGATTACACTAACATGTTATCGAGTACATTCAGTTTTTGTGGTTGTGCGCATATCTCGTAACAGGTGGTTGACTACGACACCGACCCGCATCGGCACGAGCACCTTGATTGGCTGAGCTTTCTCGAAGCGCTGGGCCACGTGGTCCGGTTCAAAGAAATGCCGAGGAAAGTGGACCTGGTCTACGACGGAATCAACAGCGGGACCTTAATAGACTTGTATAATAAAGTCGAGAAAAGCGGCCAGGCGGACTTTTGGAACGAGTACATGGCCACACACCCACCTCAAGCCCCCGAAGAGCCCTTCTGTGAACAACTTGACGCGTTTCTGGCTTTGCTGTTCTACTTGTGGGACCGAGTGCCGCGCCGAGAGAAAGGCAAGCATCAGCGCGCGTGAAGAAGTTCGACAGGGGAATTTACTGTCTTTCCGCAGATGCCGAGCTTCGCTCTTTGCTAATGCATTTTTGTTCGATTTCGATCCACTTTCTTAGCCAGATTCAACCAGTACTTCTCAGATACAAAAGGGCCCCTACTCATAACTTATAGCTCATAGCACACAGCTGGAGGAAGCTTCTTTTTTCCCCATTAGCCCATTGGATATTTAGTTATATTCGTGTGGCCAGGCAAGAAGGTGGCCTGTTGGGTTTGAAATATCGCTTTGTATGCGGGCGAATTCTAGATCACAGGATATGGGCACTTCGCTCCTTGGGATTTATTGAGGCTTCGGAATAAAATGGTGCTTCACCTCCACTGCCAATCCAAACATTTCTGTTGCGTAGGCCTTCAAATCAGGGACTTTAAACTTTAATGTTTATTCAAGGAGATCCCAGGCGCACCCATATCGAAATGCCAAGCAAAAACCATGCGTAAAGTAGGGACGTATGGTGGAGGGGAGGCAGGCACCTGCGTGGCTGTCCTTACGTAAAATGGCGCCAGTTCTTACTCCTGCGCTTTCGCGAGGTAGTGCAAGTGCTGGCCAAGGATGTAGCCTGTACTGACCGTTTATTTCCAAAAATGGGCGAATGCCGGGAGGTGCTGGGCGGCGGACCAGCACCTCCTTCGAAGCTATAAACGCTTCGAGTGCAACCGGGATCTCAAACTTAGTGAGGTAAG
>Ga0307930_1000473_pt1 | contig 32282 bp, 23 predicted proteins | sample OrgLakmetageno46_FD_203161 | JGI IMG/M metagenome (GOLD analysis project Ga0307930, IMG submission 203161) | Saline water microbial communities from Organic Lake, Antarctica - #46 | ecosystem: Environmental > Aquatic > Non-marine Saline and Alkaline > Saline | place: Antarctica: Organic Lake...
TTCCTGCCCTCTACACACTATCCTCTTTACGATTTTGACTTGCGCGCAACGCACGCGCGTACACTTCTGCCCGCAGAATTGGCTTCTGTGTCATTTGGGTTTGTATTAGTTCGAGTTCGAGTTCGGTTCCGTTCGTTAAGGGTGGAACTCCTACACTCCTACTCCGAGTTAAATTCGGCTTTAAAGTTCAAATTCACTTGAAATACTGAAAAATTTCTTCTTTGAGGTCCCGGTAATTAGAAAAACAATAAGCACAAATCGGCTCCAAATCGATTTCCGCAATCGTATTAGTAAAACCCGCGGTTTTCAAAACAGCAGCTCTGTTCCATTCTGGGTTCGTTTCTAGTTCGTTAATTCTATGGAACCGAACTTTCCTTTCGCTGCGGGTTCGTTAATTCGCCTGGAAAAGAACTTTTCTTTCAGTTCGGTTCGTTGGTGTAGCAAACCCGGACTTTCCTTTCGGTTCCGTTCAACTCCTATTCACTAACGAAAGACCGGCACTGCCCGGGAGTAGAGAAACTTGCTTCTTGGAATCCTTCCATCACTTTTAACCTTCATCTGCAATCGTAACCTGGCGTTAGAGAAACCCGGCAGCTCTGGGGTTCAAGAGTAGGCGAAATTTGAACACGAACCTCCAGTCGAACGGGCTCGCGCGATTCCCAGCAACGTCTCCTCAGCCATGTCTGAATGATGCCGCCTCTGAACTCTGAACTCTGAACCCTCCGGAAACGCGTGAAGCAAGTCCCCCTGTAGTAGCTAGCCTTTTCCGGTTCCAAAAAACTGTCCTCGAATTGCTAGCCCAACAAGCAACAACTCTCTAGAGATAGGCTTTGTTGTTAGTGGGCGGGAGCACGTGCTTATCACAAAATCGTCTCAAAATGCCATTGTGAAGCAGCGCGTGCTTGACAACAGAAACTGCCAACATTGCCCGCTTGAGAAGCACTAGAAGTTTTGTTATAAGCTCACGTACAGTAAGTGTGCAGGCCACCATCGTTAAATAATCAACGTATACTGTAGTGCGTAGCCAAAGGACAAGGAGAAAAATGGAAAATGCTCCTAATCCAGACGTTGCGTCGCGGATGGCGGCGCGGCATGCAGCAATGCTCGAGCGGATGCGTCAGCGTAAGAGCGATGATGTCATGGGTGGCACGAACCTAGCCCCCGGTAGTGCTCCAGCAGTTAGCGCCAACACGAAGAGCCAGGGGAATGATGGCAGCAGCGAAAAGAGTAAAATGAAAAAGAGGACACCTCCGCCGCTGCCTGCTGCGCCGCCGCCTGAACGACGACGGAGCTTTTTAGCAGGCTTGGGTGGCTCGACCGGTGAACCTAGCCAGGCTGCTCCCGATCCAGATTACGCCCCTTTGCCCTCGCCTGACGAGCCGCCAGAAGCAAATTCGGCCACAGCAGGCTCCAAAACTTCAGAAGCAGCTGCTCAGGCAGATGCTCCAGCAGCGTCGCCGCTGCCGCCAGTTCCGTCGGAAACCTCACGCAGTCAGAGCGAAGTAGTGGAGCCGCCAGCCGCTGCAGTGGCCTCAGATTCGGCGGTGGTTGAACCATCACCGGAGCCCACCGTATCTGCTGCAGCAGAACCACGGCGTGGCACTGGTGGCAGTGCAGCACTATCAACTGCAGAGCAAGCGTCGAATGCTGCTGCGCCTGCTTCTGAGCCAGCTGGGGAGTTGTCAGCGGCAAGTGCACCGGCTGCACCCTCTGCTGCCGAGGCGGAACAACCAGAATGGTACGAAGGATGGGACGATATTCATGGCGTGTTTTATTACTTCCACGCTGCATCGCAGCAGTCGGTTTGGGAAAAGCCAAATGCTCCTTTTGTGCCTTACTCCCCCGACGAAGACGAAGATGATGAAGACGACAGTAGCGAAAGCGAAAGCGATGACAATGGCCAAAATAGTGACGGCGCTGGTGGCTCCAATGGCATCGCGTCGAAGCTGAGCACAGATAGCACGGTAGCTGAGGCTTCAGGGGATACTCAAGTTGCAGGAGCTGCCGCGCCATTGCCGAGCATGGCGTGGATTCCGAGCGCAGTGGACGAAAGGCAGTGCCGGGCGCTGCTTGGAGAGCTGATGTACAATGAAGACGAAGTGGGTGTCCTAATTCTTCTCGAAAGCACCCTTTTCTTTGTCATTTTCAATGTATTCACTATCTTTCAAATGTGATCCCACAGCTGAATGATGTATCCCTCAGATGTCATGTCACTCCTCTCTGTCATTTTCTTTTTTGTGACACATTGTTCTAGTTCTTGCGTTTAGCCGCTTTGGAGAAAGCTCAACAGCAGCCACTTTCGTCGGGCCCAAGCCCCGCTAACGGTGGGCGCACGAGCAGTCGAGTGCCCTCTCTGTCGCGTCGAGGTGTGCTGGCTCTAGCATTGGAACAGTTGAGCTTTGAGTTAGACGAGGACAAGTTTCAAGCGCTCGCAGCTGCTCGTGCTGCTTCCAATGCGCAGAGCGCTTCCATGGCTGGTGCTGCTGCGGAAGCTGTTACTGCTCCTGACACTGCAGACAACGCCGCATCTCCCGCAGCTGAAAGCATTAGCGAAGGAAACGTCACTGGTGGCGGCGTTGTAGTGCGCAGCTCGACAGAGCTCGCTGCGATGTTCTTAGAACTGCTCCTTGGCGAAGAAAAATTCTTTCGCTAGGCTTCTTTTAGTAGCAATTAGTTCTGGGCTAAATCGAAGTGCTTTGTATTTGCCAACGATTGCCTTATTGTCCTTATATGTCAGTGTGGTTTTATCTCCGAGTAATAGTAGCGGTTTAAGAATACCCAACCAGGCGCAACGTCAAACTGCCCCCTCGGGGCTTGTGTGTCAAAACACCAGTCTCGAATTTATAGCTCGAGTTGGTATATGATAAGTACATGTATCAGTAACAAAAATCTTAAACTCAGCCGATGTGTTCCTTCTGTAGGCTCAATCGCGATCGAACAGGCGACATGCGGCTGGGTTCTAGTTCTCCGTTCTGGTTGTCCGGTTCTGTAGAACACGCGGATTATGGCGGTTCTTTGGTCTTTGGTCTTTGGTGGTAATGTCAGCACGTTCCACGTTTCAGCCCCTTTTTACTTCTCACTCACAGTGCCTATATGTAACTGGCTGCCTAGCGGCAAGTACATTTTCCCCGCGGCCTCTCGTGCGCTCCGTTACTTGTATTTAGACTTAATTCAACTCTGCCATAGCGTCCGGTAGTGCCGACTTCCCCTATGGTAAACTCTTAAGTAGCTACCCCTGTTACTAGGTTATGATTAGATTAGATTAGATTAGATTATACTCCCCAATTGTCGTCGAGATTCTCCCTATTTCTGCACGTGTATCAATAGTTGGGGTAGTTACAGACATGTCGAATACACCAGCGCTTGGCTTATGAGTTTATGCCTTGATCCTCTGTCTTCCGATTTTAACGTACTAGTAGCTACGCAGATACCACTCTCGCGTTAAGGAAACAAACGAGGGCCGAGATACCAGACGCCACGGCTAGTAATATGGCTGCACATCACATGCCGGAAAGGTGATCGCGCTTCACGCGCAGGTTCATGAACTCTTAACTTCAATCCAAGTCACGTGTGTGTACGTACACCATGATATTGCAGAGGTAGAACTGGTCGAATGTCTGCCGTAAAACTTCTGTCATGAGGCCAATTCGAAAAGGAGTCTCCCCAGGAACAAATCAAGTCGGGTCGCATCAAAGCAATGAGGAAGTTGCTGGCGCCGACGTTATCGCGCTGTCGAGCCATTGCCCATGAGCACACACAGCTCACGGTGAACCGAAAGAAAAACAACCAAGTCATCACCGATGCGAAATCCCCTGTATTTCAAGTTATCGGAACAGAAAACATTCACCGAAGTTTACTTCGGAACAGAAATTGAATTCCGGACAACTGGCCTGCAGCAGATGGCAGAAGTTTGTCATCGATGCGGACCGGAATCGACGTCATCGCAAAATCAACCAACTCAAATATCAAAGCTCAAGAAGCAAAGCTCAACTTCTCACGACTCTTGTGGGAACCGACTTTGCCTGTTCTCACGGTAAGGCCACTGGTTGAAAAATCTTCCAGATAGCTTGCGTTTCTGAGCAAGTATTCACTTGCGTTTCCGACCCGCTGATTTTTTCCCCTTTCTGTTGGTTTGGCAATCTCTGCAAAATCAAGTAGATCACCGGGACGTTCGCGCGGATTTCGAAGCTCGCAGTCAAGCAAAGCTTCGGAAAGTTGTTGTTGTCCGAGGCAACGTGTACTGAAGCCATTACGTTCAGTAGATCTCGAACCTGTTCTACTCCTCTTGCGCAGGAAAAGTGATTACGGTAAGCTTCGCCTTGAAGTTTGTTGGTGCTTCGTTTCTCCGGTCGTGCCTGCGTTCGTTAACCGATCTAAGGCAGAAAAAAATCACCTCTTCCAGACCAGTTTAAAAGTGTCACTTTGATTAGCATAGCATAATGATTTCGTTTGTTATTCGCATCATTTTTCAGCAGGACATCGCCTCGGCTTGGAGGTTTCACCCATTTCCCGCCCACCGCGCGAATCATGCACGCCCCCGCCTTCCGTCTCGAGCACGACAATAGTATTCGCGGCTCCGGTGCTTTAGATCACCGCACGCACGCTAATGAATTCACGAATAGTGGTCCATGCCCATCCAGTACCGCCGAACATCATCACATGTACAACGGTTCAGCCGCCGGGATCCCGGGCCCTATCCCGTCGCTTTCTCAGCCGCAGGCAGCGCAGGTGCCAGGGCATTCGCTGTTCAACTCTTCGGTGAGAAAGACGAATTGAGCTGTACTCTCTAACCCCTCAATTGTTTGTAGAGTCGGGGCCGTCGTAAGTCACGCGATGCATCATTCAGTCGTCTCTGTGGACTGACACCCACTTTTATGGTGTTTAACTGTTTTCTTTCGAATTTTGGCAGCAATTTCTGTCGTCGGTGTTGGCGGCAGCTGCAGCCGCGGACCATTCATCAAGCCCGTCACCACAGTGGTCTACGGTAAACGTGAACTCGATGCACGCCTCGTCGGCTGCTTCGCCTCCTCCCCGCATGGTGTCGAGCGGCTCCAAGAGGAAGAGCAGCAGCGGCGAGCAGAGCGATGGCGGCGACAGCAGCGGTGGCGATTACGAGCCCTCCGGACAACGCGCAAGAGGAGGCCCTGGCGCAGCAGGCGACGAAGAAGATTCGGCGGAAGGGCCTGAAACCTTACGGCGTGGGCGGTGGACCTTTGAAGAAGAGCGCTACGCGTCATGCTTGGTGTCCCACTTCGTGCAGGGTTGGCTGGACTTGCCCGTTGGCACGTCGCTGCGGACGTTCTTGGCGGAGCAGTTGCGGTGCGACCCCATGCGCATCACCAAAAAGTTTGCCGGGGACTCGTCGGTGGGGAAGCGCATCTACCACCCGGCCTTGGCGGCCGTGGCGGCCAACAGCAGCACCGCGCGGGCGTCCATGCAGGCAGCCGCAGCCGAACTCGAAGCGTTGGCTCGCGACTTTTTCGGGCGCGTTGCGCTCGAGAAGCGTCGGCCAGGGCCGCGAGGTCGCTCGGCCGCAGCCGCCGCATCGGTGGCACCGCCTACTACACTCGCGGCGTCGACCGGCGGCAGTAGCCGGAGCGGCCGACCAAGCGACAATAAACGGGACACGCCAGGATTTGCACCTCCGGCCCCTGCGCCAGCAACTGCGTCATCATCATCGTCATCCTCGGCGTCACGCCGGCATGCGCCCGGGTCCCGCCGGGCTAGGGCGCCGTCCATGAGTGGAAGGTCTGACCACGGCTACGGGAGCGGCAGCAACGCGGCCATCGAGGAGGGCGATGAGTACGACAACAACAGCCACTACCACCACGAAGTGGTCCGCGAAGAAGGACGTAACCACTATAACAACAACAACACCGACATGGCGAACGACAGCGGGTCCCCCGAAACCAGTTATCCGCACCAAAGCCACACCGAACTGGACGCGGCCCTCCTTCTCAACTTCGTGCACGGCGCAGCAGCCGCGAGTGCCGCAGCGCGCACCAGCGACGGAAGCTGCGGAAGCCCCCGCAGCCACGGCAGCGGCGGCGGCAGTAGCGCCTTTGGCGGCGGCGGGTGCAGCAGCGACGACCGAGGTGACGACGACACCAGCAGCGGCGAGGACAACGGTGGGAGCGCCTCCTTCAATGGAGGCGGAGGGCGCAAGCTTCCTCGTCGCGAAGCGTCACCGCCTGCTGCGCTGCCGGCGAGGGTTGGGAGCATCCTCTCATCCGAAGATGACAGTGCGGCGCCATCATCAGTAGTAGATCAACAACAGCAACTGCAGCGGCGATCAGGGACGCGTGCTGCTACAGTCAAAGCAACGCTTGACGGCAGTGTTAGCGGTGACGGCGCCGATGAAGCACCAAAACGAGGTGCTCCTCAGCGCACGCGGGAGAACACCTGCATGTCTCTCATCGGTTAAAACGAGGGGAGCCAAACCTCTTGCCTTTTGAAGAAAATTTTGAATACGGGAAGCTGCTTCCTGTTTCCTCTTCGAGTACACGTACACGAAGCACCGCAACCTGAAAATTATTGACTTCTTACTTCATATTCTATTTCTTCCCTTGAGTACTTTGGTGATTAGATTTCCTTCCTTGTTGCATTCAGATGTCTAAGATTTAAGTCCTGATATCCCCATCCCAATTAGCAATCTTGAAATTTTTTTGAATTAGCCTAAATTGAATTGGAGTTCCCTTCAAATGGGTCCTGGGTCATACCAACCTTACACTTAAACTTCATAACTCCTACTTGAAATATTCGTATATGGCCGATGAAATACCATATATAAAATTTCCAGTATTAGTATCCAGTATAAGCTCAGCTTCCCTCCACTCCATATCCCAGTGCCTTGTACCTTGACCCCGAATTGTGTTTGCTATTGCGCAGTACTTAAGGGGAGCTAAGCACTGAAATCAGGGATGCAGGCGCAGGAACACAAATCATACACCACAATAGGAAGGCGAAGGCAAAGGGCTCATGACTCCCACCTAACCCAACCTAAATGCGGCTTTCTGCGCCCGCTTGAGCTGCTATCGCCACTACTATATTTGGTCTCTTGTCATCAGGCATTTCGCCCCCCTTTGTCGTTGTGGTCTAAGCACAGGCCCAGGCACTTCCGTTGCATGCCGAGCCAGCACGGGCCGAGCTGCGTGGTGCCGTGAGGGCCGGACCGGTTGGTGAAAAACGCAAACCACAGCAGCATCACCAGCACCACCGCCGCGACGCACTTGAACGCCCACACGACGTTTGCACGGTGCAGCCAGCGCAGCGAGACCACGTGCTGGGACCAAAACACCCACTGCCGCGAGATGGGGTGGCTCAAAATGCCTTCGGCCAGCTCGGCCGTCATCCACACGCGCTGAAGCTCGATCGCGCACCCCGTGCTGAATCCTGACAAATTGGCGCCGGTGCGGATGATCTCCGCGCTGCTGCTGCCTTTCTTTCCCGTCTTCTTCTTGGTCGCTTCCCTGTGCTTTTTGATGATGTCTTCAAGCTTGTTGGAGAGGCAGGTTTGAATGCGGCTGTTGCCATCCACCAGTGTACTGCAGTACAATTCCCGCTCGTTGGCGCACTGAATTTCCATCAGCGGATTGGCCAAGAAATCCCGAGCTTCGTCCAGGCGAATGTCGGTCTGCAGCTCACTGCATGGCGGGCTCAGGCGCGAAGGTTCTTTCAAGCCCAAGTGGTCTTGCAAGCAGCGGTTCACGGCGCCACTGCCGTACGCGTCGTTCGGGCAAAACCGCGCAATGTCGTCCTTGCACACCTCAATCCCCCCGCCGGGGTTGGCGCGCAAGTCTTTGGCGCGGGCGCGCTTCACGCTCAGCAAGGATTTGGCGCACACTTCCCCCACGCGGCCTTCGTTCTTCAACAAGCAGGTGATGTCGCGCCCCCCAAGCTCCTTGGCCACGCCCATGGGGGTCTTGGGCAAATTGACCAGCCCGACGGCTGAGCAGCGGCCCGACTCGAAAAGCTCGGTGAAGTCAGCGGCGCACGCGGTGGACACGTCGGGGTTTAAGAGCAGGGACTTGGAGCGCAAAATGGGCTCCTGGAGCACGCGAGATCGGCACGCTGGGGTAGTCTCCAGGCTGTCCACGTGCTCTTCCAAGCATTTCATTTGGGCCGACAAAGTGCCCTGGGACTGCGCAGTGCCACTGAGCCTGGCGCAGTACTTGTCGAGCACCGGTTGGCAGTGGGCTACCAACAGGGGGTTCAAGGAAACGCTGCTGCGCTTCATGGCCTGGTACTTGAGCTCCCGCTCTTTGCAGGTTTCTGACAAGTAGTTGTAGTGGTCCACGAACAGGCAGCGGTGCAAGTTTCCCTCCCCTGGGGGTGAATCGAAGCACAGGGCCTCGATTTCCGGCCCGCAATCGCGCGCCATGGCGGGGTCGTTGGTGGCTTCCAGGACTCGATCGAGCATCTTGCGCTTGACCGCGTCGCTACAGGTAGGCTCCCGGACCTAGTGGACAGCAACAAAACAGAAAGAAAGAAGGCATGCAATTCAAAGATAAACAAGAAGAGGTGTGTAAAGCTACCAAGGCTTAGAACATTAACCCACTCGTTTTTCTTACTTTTTCATCCCATAATTCATTAGTCCAAACGACAGAAAAGGACGCAGACGTTGCAATAAACCCAATGATTTCAAGCTACGTTCAAATAAGAAGTATGCTGTGTCACCTCGTCTCGTAAGTCCACGAGGCAGTCAACCACTCGGCCGTCTCCTAAGGCTTCCGACGCGTCAATGGCTTCTGCTTCTTTGGCACACAACCGCTGCACGTCCGCGCCACAAGTCGACGCTAGAGCTTGGCTGCCTCCGAGCCGGTAGTCTTTGTTCTTCAACTTCACCAGTTTCGCCACCTCTGCCACGCACCGGTCTGGCAACAGTTTTTTGCCGTCGCTGCCCTTGCCGCCGTTGCTGCTGGTGCCCATTTGCGCATGCAAGTCTTCGAGGCAAGTGAGCACGTCAGAGGGAGTGTCGGCGTGAGCGCACGCGCCCACTTTGTTCCCATCATTACTGCTGCCACCACCACCACTGCTGCTGCTGCTGCTGCTGTCGTCTCCACCAATTACCGCCCGGCACGCTTTCTTCAACTTGGGGTTGAACGCCGCGTCTTCGGTGGCGGCCTTGGTGGCCTCAAACTCCACGTGCAAGCAGGACGGGTCCAGCAGGCTCACGTGGCGCTGCAAACATTCGTGGAGCTCCGGCCCCTCTGAGCTCTGGGGGCAGAACAGCGCCGCGTCTTGCTTGCATGCCTGCACCGTATGCGCGTCGGTCTCTGGCGCCGCCGCCTTGTTCTCCCGCAGCGCCTGCACGTCCTTCTTGCACGCCTTGTTCCGCACTTTGCCCACGTGCTCCGCCAAGCACTCGAGCACAACACCCGCGGGGCCTTGGCCCTCGTTGCCCTTGGCGTCCAGCTCTTTCGCGCACAAGCGTTGCATGTCGTCCCCACAGTGGTCGGGCACGCCCGGCATGAGCCGGTAGTCGGAGGTCGCCACCACGTCGTACAAGCTCACTTGCTTGCTGCACCGCGCGTTGATTTTGGTGCCGCTGGTGCCAGTGCTGTCCGCAGCTTCGTTTTTCATCCGGTTCAAGCATTTGAGCGCGCATGATGCGCCTTCAGGGTTCGACCAGCCCTCGTCGCCGCACTGTTGAATAAGGAAGAGATAAGACGAGGTCCGTCAATATGATACCAGAAAAATGAATAACACCAATACAAATAATCGGATTTTTAAAAATGAACGCTTCGTACGTGCCACCCTGACTATCACAGGAACAAACAAGAAGCGATGAAAACGAAAATACACATGTATGCTCTAATGTTAAACCTCGGGCACGCATTGTTGCAACGCTTGCTGGCACGACCGCAACAAGCTGGGCTTCAGCTCCAAGGACTGGGTCTCGGCCACCAGCTCCGTGAACTCCGCCGCCTTGCAAGCGCTGCTCAAGTCGGCGAGCTTGCCCCGCAAGCAGTCCTGCACTGCGCTGCCCGAGTCCACCACGCCGCTGCAAAAGCGGGCCACGTCGCCGCTGCACGCCGACTCCACCGCCGCGTTGGCGGCCCACAGCTCGGATTGAGTGGCGCCCACGCGGAGGACTTCGCGCTTGCACCTCTTGTTCTGCACTTCGTCCACCCGCTTCACCAGGCACGCCACGCTGGTCCCGTCGGGCGCACCTTCCGAGGCCGCGGTGGCGGCTGCAGCGTGCGGGCAGAGCAGGGCCAAGTCCTTGTCGCACGACGCGCTGAGCGCCGCGTTCAAGCGAGCGTCCTGGGCTTCGGAGCCCATCTCCGCTTCGATGGCGCTCTTGCAAGCTTCCCCGAAACCCGTGTTTTGGCGTTTGTTGAACAAGCACTTGCGCACTTTCTGCTCCCCGAATTTCTCGTCGCCGCAGAACTCAGCCTGCTCTGCGTGGCACGTGTTGAAGAGGCTTGGGTTCAACCGAATGTCTTCGGCCTGCTCTTCCAAATGCCCAAAGACTGCCTTCGCGCACGCTGGCTGCAGCTGCACCGCGGTTTTACCCGGCGCCGTGGGTTTTCTGTTTTTCTTCTTCACGATCTTGCTCAAGCACGACAGGAGGTCGGCAGGCGCTACTCCGTCGCAGTGCTGCTTCACGTCGGCTTCGCAGGCATCCATCACGCCCGCGTCCAGCCTTCCGAGAGGAATGAGAAGTAGAAAAAGAAGAGGGAAGTATTGAATGAGACGGAAAACATCTCAACATGTATAAAGCATTACCGATACAGGTGTAAGCACATGCATATCGGAACTCCTGCCATAATTTTGTAGCTAGCATGCATCCATGTACTGTAGACAGGGACTATACATGAGGTATATATGGGCTGCGATCTTTTTTTTTACCTGACGTCTTCGGCTTCTTCAACTTGCTCTTGAAACACTTCCGCCGCGCACGCTTCCGACAGCTTCTTTTTCTTTTTCTTCAAGCACGCAAAGGGCGTGGCCTTCTTGGCGTCAAAGTCGCCGGCTTGGCCCGTGGCTACGTTAGCGCACACCCCGCTGGAGCTCAGTTCTTCCTTGCATGACTTCGCTAGGGCTGCGTTGTACTTGGTGATGTCCTTGCGAGCTGCGGAGAAAAACTTGGTGACTTCTACGCGGCAGGGTTTCGCGCCGGGCTCGGCCATGTTGGCGGCCTTGCCCGAGAGGCGCTGTCGCAAGCATGTCGCGGCACGGCCCATTCCTATAGTACCATTTTGGTGGCCAAGCAACAGTGAGGTTCAGGTTCAGGTTTTGTTCAGTTCACAATGCTGTCACCAGGACTATCATAAATGATGCTTGCAATTTTCTGAGCAAATGCAAGGTGGAAGGATAGTATGCTTCTATTGATTGCATGGACAAAATGATACGAGTGTGAGGCACAGTTCACTCAAATTTACCGGGCGTCTCCGACTTGCAAAACTTGTCGTAAAGCGCGTTGCAGGTTGCACCCGAGCCAACAGCCACGTCGTCTCTCGAAATAGCTGGTGCCAAGTCCGCCCATGGGTACTGCGTCATCAGCTGTTCGGTGGCCGCGCCAGCCTTCACTTTTTTTGCCGGAGGAGGTACAGAGGCGACGCCAAGGCCATCCATACCTGCGTCTTCGGAGGCCAGCACCCGTGGACTAGCGCCTCGGAGCTGCTGCATACTAGATGCCGCAGCACCGACGCTGCTAAGCAGCCACGCTGCAAGAACAACGCGTAGCATCGCCAGGGTCTAAATGAGTATCGAAGTGGCTGCCTGGGCTTTGGCTTCCTGCTTTGAGTTTGGGGTGAGGATTTTTTTTCTTGGCGTTTGTTCTCCAGTTTCTCCTGCTGCAGCCTGCTGTGATGATGATGTAGCTATGTGATGATGTGGACCTTTAGCTGACTTCGTAGGTTCTTGAAAGGTGTTGGCGTGATTGGTCCAATCAAATATCGTAGGCACCATATCGGGCTTCGTCGAAGGCGTAGGCACATTGGGCCACTGAAACGTCGCTTGGCGCCGGAGTGCAAAGATTCAGCTCTTAAAGCAGTTGAAAGCGCTGTTTTAGGATCAGGCTGTGTCGAAATTATATAAGCCTCTCGTTGCTAGCGGTTCGGCACAGATCCATCTTCCTCTGGATAACGGTGGCGTCTGAAACCGCGCAGAGCTTGATATTTTCAAGCTCATCAAGAAGTAACGCCGTTTTGTCCGTGCTCAGTTGAAACAGCCAACAAGCCCTTCGTAATTCTAGTAGCGTAGGAAAGTTCATATATCAATCATGTCCGACGCAGCGCTCATGCAGCGCATGGAGCGTGGGCGGCCGGGTGAGAACGCCCCTGGCGAAGCCCGGGACAACGGGTGGTTCATCACGACGGGCCCGCGGTACGAGCACTTCCGAGTGTGGCCCCTGGTGGCTTCGGTGCTCTTTCCCTGCCTCGGCGTAGTTCTTGTAGGCTTTGACTCGGGCGCGACGGCCTGGCTGGTACGTTTTTGCATTAACTTCCTGCGATGTGTGTTCAAACGGTACTCCAGATTTGTGCTAAATTAAAATGCTTGATAATATTGAAGGCTAGGCCAACGTGCCTGTACAACTTGTATGTCTAGATGTTTTGTACTAATTTTGCTCGCCCGCTGCTTTATTTTTGTCAGACGGTCGCCATTAAATTATGCTCCCACCACTACTCCAACTGGTGCGACATCATATACGACAACGTATGGTTTACAGCTACGCTTGAGTCCTGCAGTCAAATGGCAGCGTTCGTCGCGTGTTTGGGCATTTATCTGGTACGTCCATCATATAAACCCTTGCAATAGAGAACGACAGAATGAAGGTCTCAGTCAAATTGTCTTACGCAGACTGCCGCCTTCACTTCTATCCCGCACTGAATATTCTTTTGCTCTTCCTTTTTGTATCTGCTAGTTCGATGGATCACGCCTTGGTGGCCGGACCGAGCTACTTCTCGCGTCGATGTTGTTCACCATCGGGTCAACCGTAAGTTTCTCTCGCACATTTCTTTCAGTATCTTCAAAGCATATACACATCCCTGTGATAACCAAGGGTCTGACTTGTGCTTACCAACCTGCGTCAGCTATTGCGACTCTTGTGACCAGCATTTTTACACTACTATTATCTCGACACTTTCATTTTGTGCAGATCGAAGGCGAGTCAGCCGAAATCAAAGAGAACATTGCGGGCTTGTATGTTCTCTTTTTGGGCCGTATTTTATACGGCTTTGGCATTGCCTTTACGATGCACGCAGTGCCGAGCTACATTTCCGAGTTTTCACCAGCCAGCTTACGTGGCACTTTGGGAGGCATGATTGAAATTGCAGCCACGGTGGGCATCATTTACGCATACGCCATTGGGCAATGGTTGACTTACGAGTTCCCTTACGGATTCTCATGGAAGTACACGTTCAAATTTGCGACGATTTTCGGCATTCTCATGTTTTTTGGCATGCTGTACTTGCCGGATTCGCCCCGTTGGTTGGTCTCGTCGGGACGCCCCCTATATGAAGCTCTCGAAGCTGCCCAGTTTGTCAACCCTTCCATTACTTCGGACGACATTGTCGCCTTGAAGAAAGACATTGAGCGGCAAATTCCAAGCACTACGGAGAGTGTCACCAGCCGGCTCTTTTGTTCACCGAGCTTGCGAGTTCCCATGTTAGTAGGTGTGGGGATCATTTCGGCTCAGCAGCTTACGGGTCTGCCAGGGATGTTGTACTACCTCGTAGACATCATGAAAGAAGTGGCCGGTGATCAATACAAAATCGCGTTGATTGTGTTTGCCGCCACAAAGTTGCTATCAAGCATTATCGTGATGCTGTACCTGGACACTTGGGGACGCCGCACACCATTAATTGCGGGACTCGTCATCATGTTTTTCTCAGCGGGCACGCTCTTTATGCTCTTCTACGATTCACTCCAAAAGGACAGCGGTTACGAAGTAGGCTTCATTGCGTTGTTGTGCACGTTTGTCACGGGGTACGAATTCAGCGTGGGGTCCGTTTCATTCGTGTTGATGGGCGAAATTTTCCCTGGCGACGTCAAGGGTGACGCCATAGCCGTGGCCTTCACTTTCAACTTCTTCCTTGCCGCAGGCATGGCGTTCATGCTCTACTGGGAAATAAACGACTTGAGCTTCACTATTGTATGGGCGCAGCTGTCGCTGACGTCCTTTGTATTCATCTTCTTTGCCGCTTCGCTTGTGCCCGAAACAAAAGGAAAAACGCTGGAAGAGATTCAAAAAGAGTTCCAGCAAGAATTTGAAGTTCCCGATTTCTTGGCTGCAGTAGATTACCTCTCTGGCGGAGAAGAGGGCAGTGGTGCGGAGTCAGCAGCACGGGCAGTAGGCGACATGCGGGCTGCAGCTGCAGCTGGAGCAGCTTACATATTTCAGTCTGGTGATAATGTCGCTGGTGACGGCGACAACGAGCAGAATGCGCTCCTACAAAACCGCGATGCAATTTAGAAATTATTTGCTCCGGCTATGTCGCATTCAGCTTAGATAGAAAAGAAGAAGGAATTGCCATCAATAGCCCCCCCCCCCATCCCCCCTATAAGTTACATCTGTGCTCTAGCAAAAGAAGACTACAAACCCCACTGTTCTCACATTAACAAAATTTCAGATATATATAGAAACCACAGAAATAGGAAATTGATACATGGATTATAGCCAAGAGCTCGAATTAAATGATCAAATGGCAGTTATACAGCTCCATATGTCATGTTTGTCTGGAGGAAGAATGGCGAATGATAAACACATGCTCGGGGCGGGAATGATAGTGGTCGAACTCGAACTCGAACTAACACAAACCCAAATGACACAGAAGCCAATGCTGCGTTCAGAAGTGTACGCGCGTGCGTTGCGCGCAAGTCAAAATCGTAAATAGGAAGTCGAAATTGTCAATCGCCATTAGATAAACTCAAAGAGGACTTCGCCACTCGCTCAGATCTGCAATACAAGAGCCAGGTGCGGTGTATTCTGAATTAGCAATCAACCACCCCGCGCATACAACCTCCAAGTCCCCAACTCAGCCGTTCAGTCGAACTCTCTTTCCATTCCGGCTAAGAAGACTCATGAAGTGCACTGCTTGGGAGCTTGGGAGGGTTCAAATCAGCTCCGGATGAGGAAGGCGTGAAGGCCAAGTGCCAACGAGGAAGCCAGCGCGTAGCCCAAGGTACCCCAGCCAGCAGCAGAAGGCACCAAGTCTGGCCGATTTAAAAGGCTGCCTGCGAAACCTGCTGCAGTAGCTGGACCGCCAACGTTCGCATTCGACGCCACTAGCGCTTCGTCAAGTGTGATTGCGTGGCCAACACCTGGCGTGCTTTTTGCATTAGCGGTTCGGCTATTACTGGTTCAATGCACAGACTGCGAATGACATGAAGGCGCAGTGCACAGAAAGAGTTATGGCCACAAAGGCTACTAGAGCAGGGCCGTAGCCTGCAGCGACTGCATCCACTCGAGCTGACGAACCGACGGCAGCAAAGAAGAGCAACAGTAGCGCTGACGCAATGGGTGGTGCTACGTTGCATCTCTCTTGCAGCATGGTGCGGAAGAATCCAGCAACACCGCGACGCTTACCTACTTTTGTTGCCTCGTCATCGTCATCAAGACCAACAGTAGTTGTCAAACGAATAGCTGTTGAAACAGAGGTAAGCCCTTCTTCAAGTCGGTGAAGCCCTCGACCTGCAATGGTCGCGAGCAGCGTGAGCAGGCCCGTTCCAATTCCAGGTACAGCCTGGAAACCAGGCGCACTGGCTAGTGTACTCGTGATCTGCAAGAGTATTCCCGCAAGCAGCAGTAAGCTTATTGACGCAAAAGTGCGTGCAACAACAACTCTTTTACTTGAATAGATACTGTCATTGTCAGCACTTCTTGGAGACACGTTTTCAAGCTCAGTGATGCTATCAGCATGACCGGCTCTTATTCCAGGAGCAGCATTGTTTTCTAATGACCCGTCAACGAGCGCCCGAACCCGTGCGCTTTGGCTCAAGGCGACGAGGAAAGCGAAGTATCCACCCATGCATAACACATCGCCAGCGGCGAGGGCGCCCAGCGCAGCTGTATGGTCGCGTGCGAGGCCGCACGCTTGTGCGACGGCAAACAAATTGGCGGAACCTCCAATGTAGGTTGCTGCACAGCATGCAGCGCACTGCGCAGCGAGGCTAGGCGGCAACCATAATGCGTGGCTTTGCGGTGCTACATGCGCTGCCACTTGAAAAGCCGCAGCAGCGCCGACTAGCGAACCACAGGCACCGACGCCAAAAGCTAATCCCACGCCGCCGATGCGAGGTAACCGTAAGGATCGAGAGTGTCGGCGAATATGAACTTTGTTCTGAGCTGTGCTTAAGGTGGAAACATCTGTCGTGCGCGGTAGCCTACAAGGCAGAGCCGAGCCTAGCACGGTCACTGCTAGCGAACTTGGAAGCACAATAGCCCAACAGGCATCATACAATGGGTGTGCTGGCGGCAGCCATTTCAAATTGGAAGCTACTGCCGCCACACTGAAAGAGGTTAGGGCGCCAGTAACTCGGCGACCAAAATGGGTACGCTCCGCCAACACACCGCTTGCCGTACAACCCGCCAACGAAAGACCAACCCCGGCATCAAACGCGGCAACTGCTGGGCGCGCTTTGCGCGATCTAGAGCGGATGGCGCCACCTCTTACGTACTCACGAGCTGAAGTTTTTGTGAAGATGGAGACAAGCACGACGATATCAGCAAAGCGAACCATCACTCAAGAAAGGCTACTTGAGAGAGAGTCTTCACAGGAACGATGTAAAGCACCTCTACACATCCAGCCCCTAGGTCAAGCCTCGCGGTCCTCCGACTACTACCGTATACTGGAGAAAAATAGCTGCCTTTCAAGTAAACTTCTCTATATAAGGAATATAGTTGTGTTATATTCACTCGCTATCCTACTCACTCTACATTCTGCGCCACCTTGAGCTACGTAGCTTGATTGTATCTGATTCGCAGCAGCGCAGCTGCGCAGCTGCAGGCAGGCTGCAGGGCACGGCAGGCAAGCTTCTTCTATTGCCGCTTTCAAAATTCCCCCTGTACTAGCTTCAGCTTTTATCAGCTCAACTGAACCAGGGATTAGCAGAAAATTTGAAATATAGATACGTAGGATTAGTGAAAGCTGACAGTTGACAACCAAGCTAGTCGAATTGATCAGCAGCAAATGCTGGCACTAGGCTCCTATTATAAGTTCGTACTCTCCACTGAATCAAAACTGGTGAGAGTTTTTGCTACAAGAGACATGTAAGGTACGTAAGGAAGTTCTCAATTGGTGGTGCCGTTTTTGAGCAGTACGTAATTGAAAGCCGGCATAAGCAGGTTTCGTAAGTAAAAGAACGGCTCAGGGCTGCGATTTTAAAATTCGTAGCGTGCGTGCTGTCAACTACTGCGGTTTCCGTTGAGTCATGACTACTCCAGACCAGCGTGCCTTGGGAAGAGGCACCACCAAGCGAGATAACAGCAATATCAACGCTCATCAAGACTCAAACAACCTAGTCAGCCATTCGGACACGCCTTTAATAGCGCTTGGTCACATCATCAGTGAGCCATGCATCGCACTCGAAGCTCTAGGGTTTGTTCCTGAGGATACCCAAGCAGCTTTTGAGGCCGTTTCAGATGTTGATTCGACTAGCCACTCAAAACAATGGTTGTTGGCGACTGATTTTTTACTGAAGCAAACTCGTCCGCTCCCTGTGCATGTAACACGGCCAATGCTCGCTTCAGGCTCAACAAGTAGTGGCGAATTGGAACAAATTGGCCCACCCAGAGATGTGACAGTCGAGACGATGGCAGCTCTTGGAGCTGACGGGTCCTGGGTGCTACTGCAGTGCTCAATGCTTTACTTGGATGCAAGAAATAACATGTTTGCAATTGCAGACATCTTACGAGCTGCGAAGTCGGCAAGTGTAGATGTCCTATCACCTTCGGTTCGCTCATTTGTCAGGACTGCTGTGCTGGCGGGTTGTTTTGATGGCGCACGCCTGATTCTTGCCTCATGTGGGATTGATCTCAACAGTACTGAGTCAAAGCACGACAGCACCGACGACAATTTTCAGATCTGTACTCCTGGTCCAGCATCTCCTGTCGCTCCTAGACTGTCCTTGCAAGATTCACTGCACGAGTCATTTCTCTGCCCAGTTACTAGAGAGGTCTTCATGGAGCCAGTAACGCTAGGATGTGGCCACAATTTTGAAAGAGACGTTGTAATGCGTCTGGTTAACGAAAGTGGCACCCTTGCAGCCTGCCCAATATGCAAGCGTTCCTTAGGTGAGTGTGACGTGAAAGTTAACATAGTGCTTCGAGAGGCTGCACTTCGACTTTTTCCCGGCGCCATTTCTGAAGCACGACGCTACGAGGTGAGAAACTACTAGTAAAAGGCGTACCATTAAATTTGAATTTCACGCCATTTATTTGCTCTACTAAAAAAACAGTTTATTGAGGCGTGTGCAGCTACTGGAGTAGTCCTCAGCACAGCATTGGAATTAGCTTTGCGCGCAGTCGATGACGAAGCACAGCCTGAGCTGCGTGAATGCGCAATCCGCGCTATTTTGTGCTGGGCCGAAGGCGGCATGTGGCCTAGAGATGAAGAAGCTCCAGATGATAAGAACAAGCCCAATGCAGTAGCATCTAAAATGGTAGCCGAATCGCCTGCATCTTTGCGGTGTTTGTGGCGAACTTTCGAATCAGACATGCAGCTTTGGGTGAGCGGAGGTATGAAACATGATCGATTGACGTCAAATATGATTCGCTGCGTTTCGTCTTCCACGGCTCTTTGCTTGGAACCGGACACAAGAGTGACCGCAATGCGGGGCCTTGTAGCTGCAGGTGCACCTGCTTTGGTCGTAAAATGTGTTGCAGAAAAGTGCTGCGACGCTGCATATGTAGTGGCAACAGTGGAACTTCGAAAGACATGCCTTCACTTTCTCAGTATTCTTGTTGATGATAAGCACAACGGCGACATTCAGATTGCTCAAACACCTCGGAAGATTCAGCTTGACTCCAGCACCGCCCTACTAGCATCTCGCTTAGAATCTTCCTTATTTTTACTTGCAAGCGACGTCATGGAAAATTGCAGTACTGCTCTCCACACGCACACTATTCTCCGAGCCTTGATTTCTGCATCTTTTGGTGCCTCTGTTTCAAACTCGAGAATTGATGCTGTAGAAGCGCTCGAAAACATTATACGAATTACACTTGATTACCATCTCACACCTGTAGAAAGAATTAACAGTAATCATGACGCAAGAGCCGCAGCCCTTGCCTCGTTGACATTAGCATCATGCACGGAGTCAATCAAAGTATGGCAGCGTCAAGAGAAGTCAGCCATACCGACGAGCGATATCAGTGTTCGCCTGTACCAGCATACACTCCGAATACTGCGAGCTTGCGCTGAATTCTTGAACACTGGCGGTGGAGGCCTCTCTGGCGAGGGTGAATTAACGCAACGTCTTCGCCTCGAAGTATGCACTGAAATGTTTTAGTTTGAAATCCGCTTCAACGGATGTTTAAAATGTGCTTTCTGCCTTATCTTTGCTTTCTGCCTTATCTTTGCCAGGCAACAGCGGCGACGATCCTTAATTTTGCATTTGCCCCTGTGGTTTATCTACAACGAACAAGTTCAAACCCTAACAAATGTGCCCGAGATGAAGAAAAAGATCCTTGCGCTGTAATTGTCGCCGAAGATGGAGCAGAGCGTGAGCAACCGCTTTGGAAGTTTTCAGATCCAGAGTTGCGCGTTATGCGACCTGTTTCATACCCTGCTGACTTCGTCGAGCGCATTTGTGCTGGAGATGAGCTCTTGTTCATTCGCGATTCGAAATACTCTTACCCTAAAAGATGTACCGACGGTGCCGTTGTAATCTTCGAAGAAAAGAACGACAATGTCCCACCAATTAAAGTTCGATGGATTGCTGGAGGCTTTACCTATTGGGTGAATCCATCTGACTTGCGGCACCTTGTACCTGGATCGGCGGTTGAGCCATCTTCAGGCTACATCTTGCGCATTGGGCCACCGCCACCCGTGCCTTACATTCCAAATAAATCGAATGCCAGCATGTCGCCTCATGAAAGTACACGCCAGCAGACCAAGGGGACAAAAATAAAAGCTTGCTTTGCAGAGATCGTGGAGGATGCAACGTCGGTGAAAATAAAATGCGAGTCAAATGTTGATATGTACAGAGAGGCGATGCCAGTGCTCCAAGTAATATGCGCAGCATTGGCCCAGGACCTCCCTGAAAGAGCTGCTACCAGTAGACTTTTCACCCCAGTAAATGTCCTTGCTATGATAGAAGAAGACTTTAATGAGAGAAACTTGGCGACTCGATCTTCGGTGAATTCGTCTCAGTATGCGAGCGCTGGCCTGACTCTTACTGTAGAGGCGTCCATGCATCATGATGTTTGGCTGCTTGGTATCGCTACAGGGCACTGCGCTGATGCGGGTGCTGTTGAGATATGGGCCAGCGATGGAGACGACGCTTCGTCGTCTGCGTCGTGGAATAGCACCGACCTTAAAGTAGCACCACCAGGATGGAAACGTGTTTGGGGTCCTGGTCTTGTGCGTGAAGGCCAGACTGAGACTGAATACCGATTCGAATATCCCTTACGAGTTCCTGCGGGCTCACGATGCGGACTTTCTTTACGTGGAGACAATAATTCAGCGATACGTTCTGAGCGTGTGTCGCAAGAGGAGTATGATTCACCAGTTGGCGAAGATAAGTTCATAACTATTCATGCTGGCTACGCCATAAACCCAAGACGGTGGGTAACTGAAGAAAGTGACGAAAAGAGTGTGATGGTTGGCCGAGTGCTTTACACACTCTGCAATCCGTATTCAGTAGATGTTGATCCTAATCAAATATCATTTAGAGAATCGCCTTCAACCTCAGCTGTTCTTGGACCGATCGCGTGGGAAAATTATGTTCAAGGTGTTCAATTTGTTAGTGCGTGTGTCCGCAAGCTTGAGGAGCGCTTTGCCGACAACATTGCTGATTTTGAGGCCGGTCTTATGACTCTGCAAGCCCAAGATGGCAATTCAAATGCACTCCTAAACTTGCTTCGACGTCGTCGCTGCCCTGTTACCACACACACCAATGTACTTCAAGCGCTCCTTGAGTTCAGAAGCTCTCGCACGCTGCCGTCGCAAGGTGCCGAACATTCCACCAGATCAGCTCTAAAACATTTGTGGGGCGCCACTGAGGTAGATGCCATAGAGTTATCCCAACGTGTGGCTATCGTTGCAGATCCAAGTCGTGGCGATCCGGTACTGTCAGACTTGGCTTTAACTACCCTAGAAAGACTTTACGTTGATATTCTCAGCAGCGCCTTCGAAATCAATTCACCAGCGTCATCTCCAATCAACAAAGCAGATGGCACAGGCGCCCGCTCTTCACCATTTTTTGACAGTATTGAGATATCTTTCAAGGTGTCGAATCTGACTGCAATAAAGACGCATGCTGCCTCTCTTGCTGCAGCAGTGTTGAGAAACCATAGGAATCGCGAACTTCAAAGTAAAGCATTACATACTCTTTTGTGGACTGTAAATCCAGCTATTGCCTTTGGACGATCAAATTTAAGTCTATTATTTTCCGGCGGCGCTCACTCGGTGGTCGATATTGCATGGAGCGAAATCTTCCATATTGCGCTTCTCTCTGCACATAGTAAAAAACACCGCACGAATATGTCCGAGATGGACAAAAAGAAAAGCAACGAACATGAAGATTCTGGTGAAGCAGCCTTACTAGCAATGCAAGCAAGTTCTCTTCTTCTCAAATTACTCGCTTCGCATAAGCCAGGCGTTGCTTTGTCTGCGCATCTCGCCAATATCGTAAGTACTTCAGCTTCATGCACTAGCTCTGCATTTGTGTATTATGAGTGCACAGGTATATCTCACTTAGATTTATTGATTTTCCAGGTTTCAGCAGGAGCGATGCCCTCTTGGATAGCCTCTGCTGAAGCTACCGCCCTAGGAAATTCGGAATCACCTGTTTTAGCCGGTAACCGTGTCCTCGAACTCTTGGCAGGCGGCGGCCGTTCACCTCAAACGGCGCTTCTCGTTGCCACGCTCAGCTTGCCAACTGGAATAATGTGCCCATTTGGGAATTGTATGCAGCTATGGAATAAGCCCAAATGCTGCGACAGGCACAATGGCGAATTCAATACTGAAGGTGGTGCAGCGTTGCCAGATAGCATGCCTGCGGCTAATTTTTCAGACTGGCGTGAAGCAATCAATCTAGACAATTTATCACCTAGAGTTGCAGTTGTTGCACAGGTAGCATCAAGAGCCCTCAAGGAGGCTCGGCAGGGATTACACGTAGCGACTCGGATTACCGACGAGTCTGGCACTGATTCCGATTATGAGCTGCAGCAGCGACGTAGCCTGCCGCCGCTGTTGACGTCCTCTTTTGAAGAACCTTATACAGACAGAATGCGTAAACCAGAAGATTGTTTACGCTTTTCCAATGCTACTCGAGCATGGGTGTTCGGTTGTCTACTCCGCGATGATGTTGCAGGTCTTTCTTCTTGGGCATTCAGGGTATCAACAAGTACTGCTGCTGCTGCTGCCGAAGCAGATGGCAGAAACTCTGCGGGAAGTAGCGTATTTATCGGAGCGAACACGTCGATTGCCTGCCCCGCTTGCACCTTCGTTAATATTGCTGCAAGCACATGTAGTGATAGCGTGTGCAAAGTAAGTTCATTTCTGTTTAATTCATTGTTTGTCAATTCAATTTTAGTGTCTCTTCGCTAAATTTTCTTTTTGCGATCGGCTCTTTGTTTTAGATGTGCAGCGTTTTCTTAGACGAGGGAGTAAAATTTGATTCATCTGGTTCACCAACTACGTTTGATGGGCCTCATCAGAATTCCCATTTCCTACTACAGCAGCAACGTGCAGTTGTGGCAGCTTTGCACGAGCCTGACTTCTTCACGGATTCTTGCGAGGATGCACCGTGGGTATGGCGCTTGGACCACTTGCAAACGCCTCTTATGAGAAGTAGCAAAGATACTGCCAAGAAAGATGAAGTGAGTGCTTCAGCATCAGTAGCTGGGCTGAGACTTCCAGCCTCGTGCCAGAGTGTTCTGGCCCAGCTTGCTGCAGTTGGAACACCTTCTCGGTCAGTAGAAGACTGGTTTGCAAGCTTTACGACGACTAGCCTCCAAGAAAGCAACGACGAGACAGCAGCACCATGCTTGTTTGATCAAGTAGTAGCTTCAGGCGCCTCCGAAGATGAGGTGTTTGATTTACGTCCAGGCAGTCCAGTTCCTGGCACTGTGAAGTTTTGTAGTACTCAACCCAACGATGAGGCTCTTCCGCAAGGCAGTGCAGTGCTCGTCGGCGCAGTAGGTGAAAGCGAAGATGTACTGTTTGGGACTGGCGAATGGAATCATTTTACTGAGGCTCGAGATGGCGACAGCAGGACAGTGCAAAGATCAACAAGCAGCACTCTGCGCTGCGGCAGCGAAGAGGTGCTCACACTCAGCCAAATTTCACTTGCCCAATGCTCAGCTGGCCATTTGTCGCTTTTCAAGATGTCGCGTTTTTTTAATTCACGTTATTGAAGCATGTTGCGTTTTTGCGTGTTTGGATATGGATTACTTGGTAGATGATACGACACGCACAGGGTGTGTTCAGCCAGGAATGTGTCGGCGTAGACGGGCAAGTTTCCAATGAATTGGTGGATCGGTGGAAAGAAAGGGAAGGAGGACAATTGTAAGTAAACTCTGCCAGCAGCCACAGAAAGATACGATGTGATGTTTTTGCTACGCATCAAATGTTTCGAATGTGTAATGTGTCGGCGCAATTCGGATCTGAATTTGTGCGTAATACATCATGCAGGTACATTAAGAAAGGAGTCGCTGTGTTCACTTTCCAGCTGCGGCAAGATGAAGAGGATGCAACAGGCCAAAATCTATTCTGCCTCCGTGGACTCGAGGTTGGACATTTCTTCTTACGTCATATCGTCTTGTTCATTTGCTTCCTTCGCCTGAGCCTGGAATCTCCGTCGAAACGAATATTCACCTTTTTGGGGGCTTCGATTGAATGCGCGCATTTTCCAACTTCTTTGCTTTTGCCTTCAGATCATCACCAGTCGGTGGGATAAACGCGAGTGCCACATTGGCCTTCGCATCAAACCTTTACCTTCATTTCACTCAGCAAGAGGTTGTAGGTCTCCATCAGCGGCTGAGACTTCTGCTTCTGCTGCTGCTACATCCTCTGCTGAAACTATTGCGGATGCCTTCTCAGGAGATGGTTGGACGCATTTAGATGCAGATACCTTCTCCTTCACGTACAGCAGATCGCAAAAGAAACTCATTGGACGAGTAGCTGCTGCTCCTGTTACTTCTGGTACTTCCTCAGAGACCACTAGTAGTAGAAAGGACCTTGTGTGCAGTGCCTTTCAGCTCGTGATCACGGTGGGCGCTTACAATGTTGGCTTGCATGGACTTCGGCTGTTGTGTGGAGATGTCGCTGCAGCCGAGCGAAGCTGTTTGAGCGCTGGCCTGCCGGTGCAACCCTCTTCGTCATCCATGGAGCACTCAAACTCATTGTTACAATCAGGTGATAAAGACGACGACAGCGATGCGAATGACGAAAAAGGCTTGGCTCACCGCAGCGCATGGTCATTTGATGGTTTAAACAGCCGAGGAGGTGCTTTTGCCTCTGAAAGGACCTTGAACGCTTCGGGTGGTGCTTTCGGTGCTCTCTGCGGCCCTGTTATAAAGGTACTTGTGCTGAAGTATTGAATATGCAGCGTGCTTATCATGCTATAAGTACTATATTTCTGCTTTTCCTCCTTTGCGTCTCCTTTGTACTTGCTTACCTCTCTTCTTCAATCTAACCAGGCTGGTACTGGAGTGCATGTGTGCGCTTTCCGCGTGGATGACGTCACTGGCAACTGCGGGGTCTTCGGAGTGGCAGCTTCCGAATGGACGCCCGCCATGGGCCTACCTGGATGCATAACAAGCAACGTCCATAATAGTCATGATCTAGTAGCGCAAAGGGCAAGAGTAGCAGCGGATGAAGCATCCTCAGTTCCGCCCTTGACTTCGCCTTCTTCTTCATCATCATCTTCTTCTTCTTCTTCTTCTTCTTCTTCGGCATTTGGCGCCACTTTACGGCCAGCCAGGGGTGCCGGAGGTTCCTTGGCAGTATCTGGCTGCACGCTGCCACTATTTGAACTCCATCGAGGCGCGTTGGAGGAAGAAGAATGTCGTCCACCATCCATAGTATTGCGCCCTGGGGCTGCTATAGTGGTACGTGTTGACACGGATGCGCCATCGTTGCAATGGTTTCTGGATGGCGTTTGCGTGGGGCAAGTGGACTCATCCTGTACTGCCGCTGCTGCTGCTGTTTCAGTGTTGCTAGAGGCTTTGGAAAGCGAAGACGGGGTTCGGTATGTGGCTGCAAAAGAATGCTTTGGCCTCTTGCGTTGCACCCTTTTGACGCAACTTGCTGATGCATCCGTGCAAACAATCACTGCTGGACCGCAGTCCAAGTTTTCAAAGGTAAATAGTTGGGAAAGTAGTGCCACAGTTGGCCAAAAAGAGTCAGCACTGTCTCGTGTGCTTCGAACGTGGCCGGAAGGACCCTCTGAAGTTGCTCCAGAGTCATGCCTTCAGACGGGTAATGAAGCCGAAGTAACAACTCGCAGGGATGGTTCTCAGCCGTTCTTCCGTGCCACTACTGGTGGTGGTAGCGATGGCGGTGGTGTAAATAGCACTTTTGACGGCCGAGCTTCAGCGTGCGCACCCTATGGCGTGTTCCATGGCCAGCGGGTACGGGCGTTGTGTCACCCCGAGTGGGGGCTCGGCACCGTTATGGGTGTGGGGCTTCGGCCTTCTGCGTCTACTTCTTCAACGATGATGCCATCAAGTTCCTTCTTTGCCACAAGCCAGAATTGGCTGTGGATCGCTTGGGACAACAGCCCCGTAAAAGGAGAAAGAGGGGCTACCTGGCGCAGCGACAACTGGCAACGTGCTCTTTTGGCGCCTGCCCCACCACGATTGCCTTCACGTCTTCCGAGGGCTCACGCAGCACCTGCAGGTTTAGAAGAAGGAGACAGCGTGAGCACCTGCAGCGGTGGTGTTGGCGGTGGTGTTGGCGGTGGTAGCAACAGCTGTGCTAGCGATGGCGGCAGTTTTGCCCAGGACATTGTTGGTACTGGTAGCAACGAATACGCAACTGATTCGACCCTGTCATTAGATACCGACATTGATGGCGAGGCAGCGGCTAGTGCGATGCTCTTTGCTTCTGCGCCGCTCACTGTGTGTGGAAAACCTTGCCCCCTTGATAATGGCCTAGTAGCCGCAATAGAGGTGCCACGGAGTGTAGTCCACGCGATGATTCGCCAAGGCCAATTTTGCAGAGAGGTATATGCTGCACAGGCGCAAGCACCCTCAAAACCGTCGTCATCTCGCGTGTTGTGGGAAGTAGTAGTCTTCAACGCAACGTCTGCTCGCCACTGCGATGGCGATGCCCGTGGTGTAAGCACGTCTTCTGAATGGGCGGCTTTGACTATCTGTGGGCGGAGGCCGCTTGGCTTGTCAACGAACCATAAAAACGCAACTGCATATGCGCCAGGCTTTGCTTCTGCTGCCTTCCCCTCTGTGCCTTCCAGCGGAGAAGAGTCCGCGCCCCGACTGATTTCAAACTCCAAGGCTCGTCGCCAGTTGCCTTCACGCTGCACGCTAGCGCTCGTGCCGCCGCTGCCCATCGAGCAGGGCCAACTCGTAGGCTTGTTACGGCATCATCCTGGCTCTGGGGCAGTGCCCAAAGCTTGTGCAAGGACTTCGTCTTCTTCTTCGTCGTCGTCGTCACCATCAGCACCGGCGTTGTACCTGGATACGGCTGCAGTTGTCCCGCGGCCATTGCAGTGGGTAGGGTGGGAAGCCAGCGAAGGCAGCGAAGGCAGTAGCAGCAAGGACACAAGTGGTGTTAAGCAGCAGCGTCCGCCAAGTGCACTGCATGTGGAGAGTGCTCCGTTTCCCTTAGCCTGGTCGGCTGTACTACTATCGTCGTCGACATCATCGTTGCCTGCTCGTACGTATGAAGACGAACTTCTACACCAGCCCCAGCAGTGGTTGCGCTTAGGTGATGCCGAGCCGGAAGCAAAACGCGCTGCTGCGATTGCTGCTGCGAAAGCTGCTGGTGCAGGCGCTGGAGCAGGCGCTGGTGCTGGAGCTGGAGCAGGCGCTGGAGCTGCTCAACAAGACGCGCCACGTAACCAAGAAGCACCAACAATGCCCTTTTTGCCGCACTTGCCAGGTGAACAGCTTGCTAGCGACCAAGAAGTGGTTCAAGTTGAGTTTGCGCGCGCAGGAGGTGGTTTAGCGCTCGCCCGCGTTGTTGCCGCAGCTGCTGCCGCTGCCTCCTTGACTACTTCGAGAGTAGCAAATTCAACTACCTCACCAAATGTGCCCCCAGCTGATTCTGACTCACCTTCAACCGCTGAAACCGTTGGCGCCTCTCTCAAGGCCTGCATTGCGCTTTGCTCAAACCCAAAAGCTTTTGAAGCCCTCGTTGGACCTGCTCTCGTACTTGCCCCACAGGACGATCTTCGACTTTGCTCCTTGGTGTCTTCTGGCGGTGTAGCGTCGTGTTTTAAGTGGCTCGACCCGATCTTAACCGCTGCACTGCAGCCTTTCAATGCCCGTGAATCGAATTCAGACAGTTGTCCATGGCATCATAGCTCCACAGGAGCGCTCCTTCTCGCAGCAACTGCTCTCAATTCCGCGTTTGAATTGGACCGATGCGTAAACCATGGCAATTGCAGCGAGTCTAATGGTACGAGCGCTCGCAGTGCTACGAGCGGGAGTATTCGTGGCGTCTACACTCTAGCCGTTGCCACCGCAGCGCACTTGGCACAAACACCTGGCCTCGTAAAGCTCGCTTTCAGCACTATCCAGTCTACTAGCCCACAACTTCCTTCTCCAGCCGACTACCAACGCCCGCAACGCCATCAACAACGACCAAATCCACCTTTCGCGGTTGAGCGAGAAAACGGTGCCCCCCCTCTTGCAGCAGTGTTGGCAGCCCTTCACTTTCTGACGCGACTAGTGCGCGCCCAGTGCATACTTCTATCGAGAACCAAATCCCGGCGAGCGCACAGTGTGCGTGGTGCGCGAGAACCGTCTGATGAAAAGTCAACGAAAGAAGACGCTACGGAGCATTCGGCAGCGGCGGATGGAGCGACAGCTAGAGGATCGGCTCCTACAGTAGAGGCGTGGGCCGCAGATGTTTTGCTTCACTCTGCAGCGCTTGTGAATTTGGTGTGCGGTAGCTTGTGCAACCCTCGAGTCCCAGAAAAGACAGCAAAGAATGGCAACCACCACGCATTCAATGAAGGCCCAGCTCAAGACCATGACGGTGACAACATCGATGACGACGGTGACAGCGACAGCCCAGGCCTAGTAGGCCACCTTGATAACCCAAGCTCGCCTTTTTCAACTTCTTCCATTGTCCTAGCTGTGGCTCGCCTCATCCGGCCATCCACCGGTGCGCCCTTGCCAGCAGTGGCAGCAGCTGCGGACTATCTAGCAGCAGCTGCAGAGCTCGCCAGGCAACATGCACTTTATAATCCCACCAGCTCTCAAGTGAACGAGCACCAGAGCGGCAGCAATAACAGCAGCTGCGGAACCGAGGCTGTAGTCCAAGAAGTGTGCTCTTCCCTGGGGCTGGCAGCAGCTGCATTGTCGCGTAAATCGGAGGACTCATCTTCTTGGCGTGCTGCACCTGCCATTTTGGTCTCACTTGGTCATGCTGCACACACGCTTGCACTTTTGCATCCAGCAGCAGCTGACCGCTGGATTCAGCCTCTGCTATTAGACGAATCCAGGTATTCCACAAATGGTGCTGTGTCGCCACCGACCTCTGAGCCAGGGAATTTGCGCTCGCCTGCTACGGACAGTGTTTCTAGCCATGCATTTGCCTCCAAGCGCAATAACAACGACAACATTCGCATCACAGCTCAGCCTGCCTCATGTAGTGCTCAGAAAGCATCCTTGCGTCACATGTCGCCGCCTCGGGATACTCCTACTGTCTCTAGTACTAGAGCAGAGCCTCCGCGCACAGTTTTGCCCCCGTTTGCTGCCAGACTTTCCTCAAGGGAATCTGCCCGTGCACTCGTTGCCGAAATGCACGCAGCAGCGGAGGCCGGATCAGCGCCTGCTCATATTGATACAGCAATGCCATTCAGTAATGATGGGCCTGACAGATTCTATTCAAATCCACCGCCCGAGGATGCAGCTTTAGAAGCAGGCCGTGGCACGTCTACCGAGGCAGCAGCTGGAGTAGATGAAGCTACCTCGTTTCCGTTGAATTTTCCAACCTCTGACCCTACTTCTTCTACTCTTTTTCAGGAAACAGCGACTGAAGAAGAACACGACAACGTCCTTGATTTGGCGTTTCCATCGCCGCAGAGTGAAGCGCAAGCGTCTCTGTCGTCCGGGGCCATGTTCAACGTTGGTGACGGCGTGTGGCAGGAAATAGACTTGGGCGCTACAGACAGCCCCTCTTCGCAAAACGCTACTAGAACTGCTGTTGTTGCATCGAGCGTCTGGCGTGTTACCATTGCGTCAGAGCTACTGTTGGTTGGCGTCAGTCAGTGCGATGAGGATGAAGGCAGGGGTAATGACGATTGCAGCGGGGAAGGCCCCGTGGGATTGGACTGTGCCATTGATGGTCAAGTCGTTGGTACTCTGCCATTGCCCCCTAACCAGAACAGCGGCGAGCTCGTTGAGCTCGTAGGGCGTTTTGCTCATCACGATGGTCATGCAGTGAGTTCAGGCGTTGTGCACTTGTCAATGCGACTGAATCGCGCAGTGCCTTCTGGTGGAGGAAACTTCAACATTGAACGCTCAGGGCATGTGGTACTGCGATGGTGCCATGCCCCGTGATTCTCGCTAGCTGAAAACACGCCCACCTATTCTTCCTTGTTGACTTGGGGTCTCAGTATAACAAAAGCTTGTGTAGCTGTGCTGGGGTCTCAGCGAGTGACACTGTGACACTGCGTGCTCAAAAGAAGCGTTGTTGAGTGCCGCTCGTCCTGCGACAGCGCTGGATCAACAAAATTCAGTTGCTATAACTGACGACAAATCTAGATGTCACTAAAGCTGGTCGAATGCGTGGTCATTGCGACAAGGTCGGAACCCGTCGCCACAGCAGTCGAAGTTCTGATCGCTGACATGATACACGGCTGCATCAGGTCAACTTCAAATATATCAAGGTTTCAAACATGCCCTGCTGTATGGCCAAGACCTCAAGCGTAACTCCGCGATTAGCGCACTCAGAATCAACTTTCTAGCAGTTTCATGAGAAGTGCAAGTCGTGGCACGAACACTCTGTACATAGCTTTCAGCTGCTAGCGCCCCCCACAAAACGTGCGAGCCACCTCAAGTGCACACTGTAGCTCTCAGCTGCTAGGCTCCCAAAAGCACCAACGGTACCAGATCAGTCCCCAGAGGCGCCCTTGGTTTAATGCTGTCATTTCCGTTTCGCTTTCCCGCGCGCCGTCGCATCCAGGCATCCAGGCCGCAGAGCGTAGAGCCGTAGAGCCGCCAATGATGCAGGCCCTTTACGAGACCTCAATCGACATATTGAATTCCAAAGTTATGACTCCAGTCATTGGCCACAGTTGAAACAGATCTTCTTTCTCAGCGCAAGTATCCGAGTAGCTGGCCTTGCGCTGGCGTACCCCTCCAGTGGCTGACGCGGTGTGTTGCGGTGACCACTGGCACCGACGGCTTGCGTCGCGTACTACGCAAAGCAAACTCAAACTATCCCATTAAAGAAGAGGAAACCTCGCGTTTAGCCCCATCGTGGAGATGGGAGATTTGCAAAGACTTCACGGGCTTATGGTTTCAACTTATAGCTTCAAATCGTCAAATTGGTTCCTTGATCAGACTACTCAATACACTCGCTGAGCACAATACTGGCGACAGCACTGATTCTCCACCTTTTCGCCAAGGCCACTCCACCCTAACAACATTCATCCTTTAAATGGTGGCCGCCCCTCAACATTGGCATTCTCAGGATGGGCATTTGGGCTGGCTTCGCGACTCCATTTCAAGCATGCACTTGCTCTCCTTTGCAGCATCTGTCGTGCCTTTTACTAGGCCTTCAAACGGACTAGAACATTGAATGCCGCTTGGCTCCTGCGCCACGGGGATCGCGTGCGCCTGCAAGGTTACGCTCACTCCATTACCTGGCTCGTGCGCCCATATCTGCCTACCTTTCGTGGCAGGGCGCGCGCTTGGTCCTTGTGGATGACTTCAATGGTACGAAGTTGCCTCCTCGTTTGCGGCCCTTTGGCCCCAGAGGAGTACCCAGAGGAGTACTCTTTGGGCACGGTCCATGCACCGGCTTGCGCATACAACGAGTAAAACTGCGGTCGTGCGGTGAAGCAGTGAATCATACGCCTGTACGCGTCTTTCGCACGGACACGCGGACGCATTTAATAGCAGCATGTGCCATCTATAGAAGCTATGCTGTCCTCAGCGCAGGAGCATATGCCCCAGCCCCCTCGGTGAGCTGAACTCCATCACATCAAGAAAGTGGTTTGCTCACTTCACTCGTACGCACGTAGTCCGGATCAACGGCTTCTTCACAAGCACGCACCATGTCACCACTGCGCGGTTGTACTCGTTATCCAAGACTCAGTCTTCAAGCAAATGCTAGGTCACCATTGTGCGATTGTACTTGTGATTCGACTCACTCTACTCGAATATGGCGGGCGCTATCGCGGAAACCGAAGCATAGGCACATGGGACCTCCTCGACCAAAATCCACGATATGGACGGCGTCGCGGGAATCGTCTGATATGACGATAGCGCTCACCATGCCAAGCCAGGTAGCCATACAATCCCTGGCGACTGAGGAATATGCTATAGGATGACGCGACGCGCGCGACTGCCGATGGCTGATGTATCGCAGTATGGGCATGACGAGACAACATACACTGCTTATCTGCACGCACTTTCGCAGCGATCTAGCTGGAAAAATGTGCACTTCGATGGAGTCACAAGCGGCGACCTTGCTGAAACATCTTTCGCACGGTCAACGAGACCTCCAGCACCGCCTCGGGCGGGACACAACGGGTTAGTGGCGTGTGAGACACGCCACGCGTGGTGCGTTGACACCACGCCCTTGTGCCAGCTGGGTGCCAACCCCGGGTGAGCCTGACACGGAAGGTGCTTCCGTCTTCAGTCCTCTTATAACTCGGAGAGCAGTTTATCGCAGCCGAGGGCTCGATCTGCCAGTGTTGGTGTACTACCAGGCGTGGTGAGCCACGGGCCCCTGTTTAACGGGGGCACCTGA
>Ga0307930_1000474_pt1 | contig 32247 bp, 27 predicted proteins | sample OrgLakmetageno46_FD_203161 | JGI IMG/M metagenome (GOLD analysis project Ga0307930, IMG submission 203161) | Saline water microbial communities from Organic Lake, Antarctica - #46 | ecosystem: Environmental > Aquatic > Non-marine Saline and Alkaline > Saline | place: Antarctica: Organic Lake...
TGAGCCCCCACGCGCGATAAAGCACCCGGCGGTAATAGGCCTTGACGGTCTTCGAGCCCCTGTCACCGTAGTAGGAGAGGTGCTCGGCTGTCAGCGCGTCCGCAATTGTATCGGCGAGGAGGTCGACTTTTTCCTTTTTATACCATACTACCTGTAGTGCAAATTTTTTTCAATCCTCCCCTCGGGGGCCGGGGAGGCGCGAAAATCAAACACTTTCCTTTTGCTTTCCTTTGACATCATCTTTCACCTATCTTTCCATCATCCTCAAAACGCTAGCGTGGGTCAAAGTGCAGTCAAAGGCAACTTGCAGTTGAAGAGTGCTCGATGATTTCTGAAAAGCGCCCCGCTCGTAGCATACAGCTTTTGTTGCTAAGTGTCATTCCGTTGCTTGGGTCTGCGTTCCGATCGCCATCGATCTTTAAAAGACACCCTCGTCGCCCGTTGTTGTCAACAGCAACAACAGTGCCAGATGCAGCTTCTGCCGCAGACTTTCCAGCTTTCATCTCCGATCGCATGCTTGAAAGATCTTACTCATCTCCAATGATGACTTCAAATGCGGTAAGCATATGATTTTCACAGGGCTTAGATATGATCTTGACGAGTAATCATACTCCGTGGTATATCAGGTTGATTCTCGCATTGCAAGAGCGATAGCTACCGGAGGGCTCGCTGGACGGGGCATCCCTAATAAAGACGCTGCTTGGCCTACCAAAGGCCAGGTTTTGAGCACAATTCCGAAGTCGTGCTTTCAAAAGAACACGGCGAAGAGTTTAACTTACGCGTTGGGATCGCTGGCTGCTACGCTGGGATGTGGATGGGCAGGTACCGCGATTCCTCTTCAATGGGCATTCGCACCTGTCTGGCTGCTGTACGCCTTGGTCTCGAGCACTGTAGCCATGGGCTGTTGGGTAGTAGCCCACGAGTGCGGCCATGGCGCTTTCTCCGACCGCAAGTGGCTGCAAACCACTGTAGGCTACTTGTTTCACTCGAGTTTGCTGGTGCCCTACTTTTCGTGGCAGCGCAGCCACGCCGTGCACCACATGTACACGAACCACGTCACCGACGGCGAGACGCACGTGCCGCCTGTAGTAGGCTCTGCCGGGGCCAACGCTGCACTTGCCACTCAGAGCAAGCTCACTGGGTGGCGCTACGGGGTTGTGAGCGCAGCCGGTCACCTCCTCTTCGGCTGGCCCCTGTACCTCCTGCAAGGGTCATCAGGAGGACCCAAATACGGCACAACCTCGCACTTCTGGCCGTGGCATCGCTCGCGCACGACCTTGGCTGACGGGAGCAGAGAGCTGTTTCCTACTCCTACCATGAAGCGCAGCGTGTTTGCGTCGGACATCGGCGTGGTGGCCGTGCTGGGCGGGTTAGCAGCTTGGGCGGCGAGTGCAGGCTGGGTTTCAGTAGCGCTCCTCTATGGCTTCCCGCTCGTGTTCGTGAACGCGTGGCTTGTTCTGTACACCTGGTTGCAGCACACCGGTAATGATGAAATACGCTCTTGCTCACAAGGGAGAGTAGCACGAGCAGAGAACTTTCAAGAACTAGGATGTTGTTCGATTGAAATGTTGATGCAGTAAGACCAGCCCAGAACGCATCACACTAGCATTATAATGCAAGCTACACCTTCTTGTTTTCACTCGGCTTCCAATGCCTTTTCATTTGCTTTTTTTCAGACGTGGACGTTGCTCACTTCGACGAAAACGACCACACCTGGGTGAAAGGCGCCTTCCAAACCATTGACCGCCCCTACGGTAATTTGATCAACTTCCTGCACCACAACATCGGGAGCACCCACGTGGCGCACCACTTGTGCGCTGCAGTGCCCCATTACCATGCCAAGGAAGCTACAGACGCCCTGCGAGCTGCCTATCCTGAGAAATACCTGTTCGACCCAACGCCAGTGCCGAAAGCTTTGTGGCGAGTAGCCAAGAACTGTGTAGCAGTCGAGAAGCTCCCAGGAAAGCAGGGCGCCTACGTGTTTGCTCATACATAGGTAAACCGGAATTACGGAGTCGGAGGCCTTCTATCGACTTCTTTGAAAAATTTTGCGAACTCGGCATCTCGAACTGGCCGCGGTTTTATTTGAAAGCTGCAGGTTACAATTTACAAGCTCGCTACTAACAAGCAACAACCAATGCTAGGTTCGGTTTCCCGCGGGAAATTCAAATTCCTTGGAATTCCTGCGGGAAGGGAAATTTTTACCAATCAGACGTGATTTCCGAGACGGGAATTCAGCAGCGCCATTATGACCACGGCACAGAAATCCCGCGGAAACCCCGCGGAAATACCACGTGAAGTTAAATTTTAAGCCATCGCGCGGGAATTCCACGGAAACGGGAATCTCAACCCTGAGCCAATGCACGGCTCAGGCTCAGTGCACAGTGCAGAGAAAAAATTCCTCATGTATGCGCTACACTTCCCTCAAAAAAGGAATGCACCTTCTTTAAGCAGAGATTTCTGTGATGTAGGAAGAGAAGTCACATCTACATCCCGGATAGTACCAAAATAGGCCCGCAGACCAGCTATAATTGATAAATGAAATTTTGAGTTGTGAACATAGTGCTAGGCATAGTCATTCGACTCACAGAGATACCTAGCAAATAAGCTATTCGCCAGGCGATGGAATGTCTCTACCAACAACACTGAGACCATTGGTGGCTTCCTTGAGCTCGGCCTTGAATTCGTCTGCGTGGTCACGCTCAATCTCCACCGATAAACTCACTTCAGAGGCACCGTAGTCTTCCGAGCCACACCGCCACAACGCTCCAGTGCCAGGCTTTCGCATTTCATAGCGTGAAATGAGATTCTGAGCACGCCCTAACTCGGACATGGGAAATTCTAGGTTTAACACTTGCGTCGGTATGACTGAAACGCGGTCAGCAGAGCGCAAGACTAAATTAGCAGCAGAACCGTAAGCTCGAAGGAGTCCGCCAGCTCCTAACATGGGCGCGTCCTTGGACTTGTGCCGCGTTACTACTACGACAACATTACTGAGGTCTTCGCCCTCAATAGCGTTCAGGATTGGCCGGCCAGCGGTGCCGGAAGGCTCACCATCGTCACTCGAACGCTGAGCTCCACCAGCGCCCACCCAACCCCAGCAGTTGTGCCGTGCTTTGGGGTCTGAGACGCTTGCGATGAAGCGCTTCGCCTCGTCGAATGAAGCAGCTGACGTGCACCGCCCGACGAATCTACTCTTCTTTACCGTCTCCTCTGCTTCATGTTCTCCATCCACAGTGATTAGAGTTGACAGTGAAGCGTGCAGTGCAGCCTTTGAATAGAAGCCGTGCGCGTGAGTGTGCACCAATAATTGAGGGTTGAATGTACGCACGCAAGGAAGCAGAGCTGCTAGCGGAGCTATGTGCTTGACCTGCAATAAGAGCATTGCCTTGCCGTGGAATCAAAAGCTAAACACTTTTCCAAAGTCACAATCTTGAAGCTCTCATGCTTCCATTTATCAAGGCACACTGATCCGCAAATTACTTATCTAGTAGCTAGCTGCTTACGAATTGCTTGATGCTGCGCAGATGGGTTTCTGCAATGAAGCAGAGCTATACTTGTAAGTCCTTGTATCCTTGATGTTTGGCTTAGCCTAGCTTAGCTTAGTAGCTTAGCTTAGTAGCTTGTTAGCTTAGCTTTGCTACCTCCGCACACTTTTCAGCCAGGGCCAGGGCGGGCGCCAGGGCCACTGCTTCAGAAATACAGGGAGGGGGTATTGTTCAACCTCTAGCAAAAGCGAGAAGCTAAGCAAGCAAGCAGCAAGCAGAAGCACCAAACTTCTTGCAACTCGCAACTCGCAACCGCTTTCCGCTTCGAGCCGCGACGACATGAGCCTAAAACCCTACTCCTACGTAGCCCGGAATCCTTATTTCTTTCTACACTACCCGGTCTAAATTTCAATCAAGAATTAACTATGGTTTGGATCATCTCCTACCATATCGCATATCGATAATTATATAGGAGCAAGATATTTTCTTGAACTCCTTTGTGCTAGCTTCCTAATTCTGACCCTTCGGGTCCTGTGTCAAAAATGTAAGATATATGGCCTTTGCAGGACAAAAAGAGTACAATACAAATCAGTATGTGGCTGCTTGGGATGCAGTCTCAGCGGTGATGGCCTCTAAGGTAGAAGATCCTTCCTCGGGGCGGAGGACGAGACGGTGCGTGTGAAAGGCGAGAAGCGATGGGCGATGGCCCACTGAGAGGACTGCGCAATTGGGGAGCCACTCCTGGAGCGCGTTATACCTAATATTTGAAGGCGATATGAGTGAAGAGGTGAAACAGGTGCGAGGTCGATGAACAATAATTAGGAGAGCGCAACGTGTGTACCAAGGAATAAAAATCCTCTTGAATCTTCACCGTATGTATACAAAATGAAATCTATAGACAAAAAGAAAGGCAAGATGGACATGAATCGAAAAACAAAAAAAGGTCATACGGTGCAAAGAGAACGAAAGCAAGCGAAGTAGTTTCTTTCTCTTACATGGCCGCTTCCGAGTTGATGTCGAGCGCTGACGTTGCTTCATCGAGCACGGCCACTTTCGGCTGGTTGTACAAGAGCCGGCCGAACGCCAGCCGCTGTTGCTCTCCCAAGCTCAGCACGCTGCTCCAGTCCACTTCCGCGTCGAGGCCCAAGGCAGCTTCACGGGCGGTGAGAGTTGGAGCGGCGTCTTGGTTGCTGACGTCACAAGCCTCGTCATCAGTAGACGTTGAAGTTGAAGAAGTTGAAGCGGTTGAATCTGAACTGTCCGCTGTGGCGGCGGCGATGTCGCGGCAGCGGGGAGACCATTTCGCCGCAAGGCCAGGCAAGTTCACGGCGTCCAGAATCGCAAGCAACCGCTGGTCTTCTTCGTCGTCTGCTTGGGTGGCTTGGCCGGCAGCGAGCCGCTGCTTCTGCTGCTGGGGGTACATGAGTTGCTCGCGCAGGGTGCCCGGCGTGCAGTACGGCCGCTGCGGCAAGATCATCATCGCGTCGGACGGCGGCCTCTCCACGGACCCTGCTCCCGAAGTCCAGAGCCCGGCAATGGCCCGCAGCACCGAGGACTTGCCACTCCCCGAAGGCCCAACCACGAGCAAACGGCTGGCTGGGTCTGCACCAGCACCTCCTCCTGACGCATGCAACGCCTCGGCAGCGCTTGTGCTGCTGCTGCTGCTGCGGTGAGCCTCAGCTGCTCCCGGGGCTTGTAAAGTTAAGTCAAGCCCGCGAACGAGGGTGCGTGACCCGTCGGGAGTGCGCAGGGTCAAGCCTCGCACGACCACACCCGATAAACCTGGCACCACGCGCAACGCAATGTGGCCGCTTTCTGATAACGATGATGACGATGAGGAGGAGGAGCTTTTGCGCAGAGCTTCGCTGAGGATTTGTGCGTCTGCATCTACGGAGTTTGCAAGTGTAGCTGCAGCACTGGTAGACTCAGCAGTGCTAGTGGTGGTGGTAGACGAAGTTTTGTCAGTGGCTACCCGATCCGAGGACGAGAAGCCACCAGACATGAGGGTGCCTGCTCTCGCCAGCACCTCGGCTGAGGCTGCAGGCAAAGCCTCTGACTCCTTGCCTCCCAACGCCTTTTCCTCGCCCTCCTCACCAAGGACCGCTAATGCTGCCGCTGCGCGCGCCTTCACCGCAGCGCTGCTGCCCGAGTGGCCTTCCGGAAGCTGCATCACGCCCGGGGCGCCCGTCTCTACCTGCAGCCGAATCGCAAACTCGCCGAGGCGGTCGACTCCCGCGGAAAACTGCGACAGGGACTCGAACTGGTTCACGATGATGCTGAAGTCGTTGAGGATGTGGTTGAAGGCCCCGAACGACTGCGACACCACGCCGAGCTCCACTTTCCCCGAAAAGAAGAGCGGCGCCACCACCGCCCCCGGCAAAATTTGAATCAGAAACTGGTACGCCGTGGTAAAGAAGTCCAAGTTCCGCTCCGTGCGCAAGATGTCCCGCCGCGTCTCCACCAAATCACCGAGGCGCCTGTCGACCAGTTCCCGCTCCAGCTGCTCCCCCCCGTAGAACGCAATCGACTCGGCGTTTTCGCGCACGCGCACCAGCGCGAACCGCAAGTCGGCCTCCTGCTGCAAGACCTTGTAGTTGAGCGCCACCAGCTGCTTGCCGAGGTAAACGGTGGCGGCCGTGCCCACCGACGCGTACACGACGATCACGGCGAACAGCAGGGGGTAAATCGAGTACAAAATCGCGGCAAACGACAGGAGGTCGATGATGGACCGCATGATGGTGAGCCCAAAGCTCAAGCTCGACCGGGTGAACGCGCGCACGTCTTCGGCGATCCGTTGGTCGGGGTTGTCCAGAGGTTTGTTGGCCACCCCCGCGAGCGACCCGCCCGATTGTATCGCAAAGTAAGCAGGCACCTTGAGGCCTTCCGAGCCTTCTCCGTCGTTGGCAAACCCGTCTGGACGGTGGTTGTTGCCATCGCTGCCGCCGCCGAGATAGAGCGCAAGCATGCGTTCAACCATCCACTCGCGCCATCTCAAAGCCAGGAGCTCGCGCTGGTAGCCTCCAAGAACCACCACGGGTACTCCTGCACTCAAAGCCCTATACAGTAAAATGCACACAGACACGACCAAGGTTCTGGATAAATCTTGCAAGAAAGTATTTCAGCGGGGGCAACCCTGGAATTCCTTTTCCCTTGGAAATACTCACATGGACACAATTGGCTCTTCAGGGCAGTAATACTCACCCAAAGAATTTGAGAAGCACTTCTTGGAAATGCTCTGCATCCTTGGAGTTAAGTGCCGACCAAAAGTCTCGGCTGAGGTACGAAAACGCCACTGACACTCCGCTATTCATGAGCGTCAGCGCCACAACCGCACCGAGTAGCCACTTAGCGTCGTTCTAAAAGAATTCAAAGACATTAAACGAGCACCACGAGCCTAGTCAGAGAGTTTTTTTTTGCCAAATTCAAAAAGAAACTGTTGGCTGGTATTAGGGAAGAAGAGTAGCAAGAACGCACCTCTTCAACAAAGAAAGGCTTGCTCATGGCTCCAAACAGCTTGAGCTGTTCTTGCACTGATGCGACTGTATGCGTGCCATTGTTCTGACTCAGTATACTCCCAACAGCCACATCTGCGCTACCATCGATACTGTCAACTGCGCGGAGGGCACTACCACGGCGGCCATACGAGTGCGCAGACGAAAGTGTGCTGGCAACTGGGTAATGAATCCTAGTTTGCCGATGACTTAAAGGAGCAAACTTGGGCAACAGACCATCAACTCCAAAATGTGGATAGATCCACAGGGCCAGCCCCAGAGCAGTAGCAATTTTGAACCCGATAACCATATGTTACAAAGCGAGTGAATTGCCAACAGTTCCGAGACAAGACGTGCTTTCAAGATTGCCCTCAGAGGGCAGCAAGAAGGCACTTGAGGTGAGCTAGCTCTATCTGGATCGTCTCTGCTCACTATGAACAAAATAATTATGTATTAGTTGGCTAGCTTCGTTGCTTGTAATAGTAGAGTTCGCTACGTCGCTCCCTCGTCATGGCGCCATAATACGTACGGTTGAATCGAGTCGAGTCATCATTCGATCCGTCAGACAGTCCGTCAGTCATCATCATCGTCATCGGCATCTGTCCAACAAGTAAATTATTCTCCCCTGCAGGCGCCAAGCTTTTGGCTCCCTACTCCCTATTACAGTACAGATGTAAGTAGCTACAGAGTACTAGCTAGTAGTAGCCCGTGATCCTTTGGTGCCCTCGCTATTCCGTGCTCGTGTCGCAGGCTCGGTTCTTTAGATAAATTCCCCTTGGGGATATTCTCCATGGGAGTGGTTCCGGGGAGAAAATAAATGGTGGGTCGGTGATGGGCAAAACAAAATACGCGTAAGAAATAAAGGGCGCCTCGTCTTCTTCGTTTGTGCTGTCTTCTCTGAGTATCCCGAGGGGGGGACTAAATTTGGTAACTAACAGAAGGGGTTCCATCTAGTCGGCGTCAACGGAGTCCCTCGGGCTAAACCGAAAGGCACTCTCGGGGTTAATGCTGACCTTTTAAGAGGCAGCGTCTGGAGAGCTTTCTTATATTCGCATTCTCTGAGCACTCACCTGAGTGATCTAAGAGTACTGCTCAAAAGAAGAGTTTCCGCCCGCAAAGGGGGTTAATACCACGAAGACTCTCAGGCGATTTAGAAGAAGAGTCGCCCATCCCCGAGCAAATCTTCTGTCATCGCAGCGATGTATGGAAAACTGGAAGGCAACTGGGACGCATAACGATAAGATAACTCCCTACAAGAGGACTCGCACAACTAAATGATATTAGCTCCTCTCCTACTGTACGCTTCGCTACGTTCTCTGCCTGCTCCTCTTCTAATTCCGGCCCCTCGGGGCCTAAGTCAAATAACGCAGTTATAAGCCAAATCTGTGGGCAAAAGTGCGCGCGCGCGCTCTAAAGTAAGAACTGTTCATCAGATAATCTTGGCACTAGACTAAGGTCGTTTTGCGTCTGTTCCTGACGATCAAGCCATCAGATTGATTCATTAGATAATATTGGCATTGGGCTTAGGTCGCTTTTGCGTCTGTTCCTGAGCACCCAGCCCTCAGTTTGGTTCCCTTTTTTTGGGATATTACTATGCAGCTGCGGCTTTGCGCCCTGTTTAACGTTTTATCTTATACTTGCCATTAAGATCGAGATCGAGGTCGGACTCTTCTAATTTCTCTCACTTCTAGGTAGCTGCTATCGAGATCGAGAGGAAGAGATTAGAATGGCATCTATTACTGCTATATACTTTAATGAAAAATGATTATGGGCTAATGAAATAAATCAGTAGGCCTCACTGGCAGCTAAAGAGGGGAGGTGAGCACTCCCCGGGAAAGCAAAGCATTTATTTATTTATTTTCATCAATCTTTACCTTAAGCACGTTCTATTTATCATATGAGTCATGGATGGAAATAGTACGTAAGGGTTATAGGAAATAGAAAAAATAGTACCTAAGAATCATCGGATCAAATCTAGATAATACAATTCTGATTATAAGAACTTCATATGTCATGAATAAGTGGCATGTGGTGTCCCCTCTAATTTCGACGTGAACTCAGGCAAGAGGGCAGCAAATGGACCACCAATCGCTATATGCCTGGGTGAGTGGGTGGTGTTTGACCGGCCCAGCAAAGAAAAACGCCTGTTTTTTTTCGCCCCCAGAGGGGATTCGGTACTTACTATATATATAATACTGACCGAAATTGGGAAGTTTTATAAAAGATAGGAAAACGAATGTTCTGGAAGTATTTCAGGAAGTTGTGCTGAATAGATCAACGAAGAGTTGATGTTTAGCACCGACATTACCAGAAAGCGCCTACCAAGGAAAAACCTCTGTCCGTCGCAGTCACATCATATTTTTATCTGGGTAAATTTACATACGTACCGTGCATATTCTACAGTTTCCACGTTTCCACAGGCCAGCTCCTTTCAGCTTTCAAATAACGTCACCTCGATGGCAGACTGCATGCTTACACTTACGTCTCACAAGTGTCTCACGAGTGTAATATCACCACGGCGTTTATAGAAGAGGACGAGAAGGTGGAGCGCACGCAGTGTGACAACGTACATAGTTCGTCACGATAACATGTGGTACTTTCTAGTCTAGTCCAGTCTACACTCCCCAAAAATACTAAGAAACACCACTGTGGCATATAGCAACAGAAAACAAAATGTAACCCTCAGAACAAGTCTGACAGGGCTGAGTGTTCTTTTGCGTAATACAATTGCAATAATTTACTCTCGAGGTGTCCTTCAGCCATGAGGCATCAGGAGGTTTGGGAATGGAGTGAGTCAGCTGTCTCCACTTCAACCTGTCCTTGGCAATGGCGATCAACTCATCAATATCCTTCGAAATGCCCTTACTTTTGAGCGCGAACTCCAACGTCTTGCCCCAAGTCATCTGTGGACAACCAATCGGTCGAGAATACGATACCCTTTGTCATCAACGAACAACGCGCAGGAGCAGGAGCAACAAGTAACAAAGAGCTTGCACGACGACACAGGGGCATACAGCACAACATCTACAGTTTGATGGTTTAAATTAGAGCTGCATTGGTGACAGTGGTCATAAGGTACGGAGTGACGATTTGAAAAGAGTATACACTCTTCAATACTATATCAAACTGTACACCTTCTACCTTCCGTCACTTCTTGCACTTTCCACTCTCAACGATCGCCTTCAATGCAGCTCCACTTTGAAGCACCTTACGGCACATGCCATTGCGCATTTGACCTTCCTTATGCCGCATTCTACTCCACTTCTATTCAAACTTGCTCCACTCTCCCTCACGACGCCCATTTCAAGATACATCGACATGGGTATCGACATAAAAATTCCTTCGTTGATCGTGGTGCGGCGCACCCACGCCGCTGAAGTGAATAGGAGGACAGGACTCCACCCTAACTACTGTAGATACAAAGTCTCTATACTGCAACTGTAACTACTTAACCCTACAGTGGTCATCTGTAGTAACTGCAGACCCATAATAGGAAGTATAATGTCGTTATAACAGTGGAACTCAGGACCCCTTTCTATAGGCGGGGGGTATCCGAGTCAGGCTGAAGTGGAGACAGCAGACCCACTTCCAATCCCAATCCCGAACCTCCTGATGCCTGATGGCTGAAGGACTCACCTTGAGAGTAAATGATTGCAACGGCTTTGTGCAAAAGGGCACTCTCAGCACATTCAGCCCTTATCTGAGGGGCTAATCTTTTCTGTTGCTGCATGTCACAGGGTTGTTTCTTTGTATTTGGGGAAAATTAACTAGACTAGACTACCCAAGTGCTCTGTCATTTATAATTCCCAATTCGCCTTCGCCCTCAGCAAGCCGGTTGAATCATTTACGCCAAGTACATAAGTGAGCCAATTGGGAACTCCAATATTCGAATTTCAGGAAGGCCCTTGGTTCCCTTTTTTATATAGCATCCCACCAAAAAGCGTTTTGCCCCAGGTTTGCGTCCATAGCCGTAGCTAGCTAGTCCAGCAAGCGAGCTCCACTCCACGTCGCTTTGGCCTCATTGTTGGTTGTTGTTCCATCCATATCTAATATAAAGCTACAGTAGTAGCGCTTGATTTATGCGCATATCCCCACCAAAGACAGTAAGCTTAATCCCTCGCCTAGCTAGCACAGTAGCAGGTAGAGCAAATCCTCAGGAAAAGTAGTTGGAAACCGGGATATTATAAAAATATACCCGCGAGTTGTCCTTCACTTATCAAGCGTAAGAAGGAGGTGGAGATATGAATGACGAGGGAGCCAGCTCTATCCGCCCGTCCCTGCCGTTCGCAATTGCGGTCTACTCCACGAACTCGTTGATAGTCCATTATAGGGATATTACTTCTCCAGTGTCCTAGCCAAAAGTCATCTGCGAGAAATCTTTTCGCCAACGGCAGCCACCCAGCGATCGGCTCTTGCAGCGGCGAACCGTTTATGAGCATACGCCCAATGCGGCCAGCCAAATGATGAATCCGGTTGTGGTGAAAGCTAACAAAGTGACCTAATCAAATTTTATCTTACCTACACTAATCTAAATCAATCTAAATATTGCGCTGTGATGCCTCAAATGCGAGCAAAATTTTTCCGAAAAAGGAAGATAAATCGAACCTCTCAATGCACGGGTGCACATGCTATTATTCCTCGCAAACATATTCCTTGAAATTTGGCCGCCTTACGTTGTGATCGTCAGGAAGGCAGCGTCGTGACCAGCGAGTGGTGCAGCAGTCGCATAGCTATCAACGAAGTCACCAAGGTCAGCACGTGTCCAGACATCACGCACCTGGCAGCCGGTGGCCGGGCAAGGCGCGAGATTGGGCACGTCATCAAAGGTAAAGCTGAGCGTGGCAGCGTCCGGCGATTGGTTCATCAACACGACAGCGACCTGCAAGAGAGAAGGAGATACAGTACACATCCATTACGGCAACATAGTGATGAGGGGTAATGGCACCCTTAAAGATGGTCAGAGAATACTAAAGACCAGAGCAAGGAGATGTAATGCTCATAAGATCTGAATACTTGAAGTCTCTACATGGAGTACGCCTTCTAGGTAAAAGTGTACAGTGCACTATTTTTCGCGCGCCCCAAGTACGAAGGACAACGCCCCAATGACGATCACAATGTCCAAATGATGCACCTTGGTAGCTCTGCCTGAAGCGGAGTCAAGCACCAGCGGCTTGTAAAAGTATTGCCATGCAGCCGTCTCAAAAGCGATGACCTTTTTGCCTTCGCGGTGCTTGAGATGTACACTTTCAAGTGAGCGCTTGAACGGCGAACCACTGTGGCCGGCCCATGCTTGGTTCACCGCAATGGCCTCGGGGTTTGCAATGATAGGCCACACGGCATCCATCACCGTTGCATTCGTGACGTCATGGCTCAGCGTCAGCGGCGACGACACCACACACCACGACGCAAAGTGAGACCTCGTTTCTTCGGGGGTCAAACCGGGATCTTGGGCACCGCCAGGACCGTGTTCGCAGCCGACTTCAAGCATGTCGGGGTAAGCCCAGCAGCCAGGGAAGCTGAGGTTGCGGGTAGCGAACGGCACAGTCGTCTCAAGGTTGTGAATAATACTGGAGTACCTGGCGCGTACATCTTTCGAGGTGCGATAGAAGTTCCAAGGGCACCACACTCCGTTGTCGTGGTCAGGTTCTTGGTTGGGGAATGCAATGTGCGGCACTGTATGGCCCCAGTGGCAGTTCTCGATCGTTACTGCATGATCCGTGGCGTTGATCAAATCCGCCCACAATTCGAGGTCTTTTTGAGCTCCACAATTGTCCAGCTTCACTCCATCAAAGCCAAAGCCAACAAGCGCGTCCACGTCACCCTAGATTTTTCATCGAGTGTAGGTACAAGTCCAAACACAAACAGGGCACATGAAGATTAAACGAATGAACTCTTGTGTAGGAATACGCAGGGAAAATTATCTCGTAACGCGCCCTTTCAGCAACTGTGCCTTTCTCACCTTGTAACAGGTGTCATCATCTTCGTTATGTTGCCTGTCGCTGCCGCAGTGATCACGACAGATGCAATTGTTACCGTACCAGCCCGCTGTGAGACCCAGTTCATGCGCGTAGTCAACCATTTGCTTCATATCAGGGAAGCTCGTTGTGTTGATGACTGGTGCCCCGTTTTCGTCGTGGTAAGTATAGTTTTGCGGACCGTAGCTGCCGCAAAGCTGCCAGTTGTCGTCAAGCCCAACATCACAGTACCCGAGGTCACACAGCGAGGTCGGCACGCCATCGACGGTTCGATTTTTGCTCACCATGCCATCCATGATCTGAGAAAGGCAAGGAGCACGCTCAAGAAAGAGTTGAGGGTAACAGTGGTCCTGTTCACGGCATTGACACCCCACATAGAGAGGCCGCACGTCGATCCGTCTCTCTGTCTCACCTGCATCATCAAAGATTGAGAGACGTCAGCACCAAACAAATTCCAGGAACGCCAACCCATTGGCGGCTTAAGGCCGCGTCCATTATCAATGGCCAGCGAGCACGGGAGCCGTGCGAGTAGGGTTAGGATAATGCACTTTTCGCGCCACATTTTCTGGGTCATTTCCCGCGTGAATTCCCTTCGTACTACAGTAGCTAGGCAAGAGCTCCCATTGGTGCAAATCATCAGACAGACCGATAAGATGGGACCCTTCTCTCTCTTTCTCTTTCTCTTTCTCTTGACTTTCGATTGATGACTGCTACTGTAACTAACTGCTGTAGTAGCCGAGCCGCTACTACTGGAGAGACTTACGCAGCTCTGCAGCGAGAAGAAGCATCAACGATACTATGCCCAGAGCAACCGGAACAAAAACGTCGGAGGCTAAAGCATTCAAAAATAACAACGCTGGAGATGTGGACGGAATAGGGAATGCTTTAAACAGCAAAGTACTCTTCAGCCTAGGCCCAGTTAAAGTTACTAGGTACGAAGCCTTTGAAATAATGATTAAAGTTATTATTGCGCTGGTTGTTTATTTCGTCATGCTGAGACCAAAAGATCAAATTTCAACGAGCAAATCAAAAGGAGACTTTTGATCTCTTCATCCAATGCCTGTTATTCAGCAGTCTTGTGTTTCGTTAGGAGTGTGATGAATATGTTTGAGAGCTTGACTAAGCCACAAGATGCATTATTTAAACGTTCGTTGAAGAAATGTTGCTGCAAAAAAAAAAGATTGTATCTTAGCGTGGCCTTTTAAGAATTCTAAGCGTTGTTGTGGAAGCAGCAGCAGGAGCAGCAGCAGCAGCAGCCGAGGCAAGAGCACGAGCTATGTGGGACTTTTATTTTTCACGGTACTCTTGTATTCCGTTCTATCCATATTTAGTTCACGTAATAATCCCTCCCAAATCGTTCACGGGTCACACAGAAATAAAGTTGAGTTCAGAGGAAACTTGTACTATAGACAATAAATGAGATGGCGCTTATCAGTTCTATCGGTTGTTTCTGCGAGACGCAGAAATCGAGATCAAGCATTACTCTGTGGCATTTGTCGGCAGCATTTCTTAAGCCATTCCACTTCCACATCGCAGTCGAACGAATTTTAGTTTATGTCGGGTTTGTAAGATAGGGTTCGGGTTGGGGTTGGTGTTTATTTTTGTCTAAATTTAACTACATGGGGTTTTATAATAAGTGCTTATTTGAAATTAATCGCGAAAGGGGTGTTGTGCTCTCGGCTGACAGGTAACAGGTCAACAGGCAGAGATACAGAGCATACTTTTTGATGCGCCTTGGTGCACAGCACAACTAACAAGCAGCGTATGGCAAATCGAAGTAAACCCGAGCAAGGCGCGTTTGAGACCGAGATCTCTTTATCTAGTCTAGTCTAGTTAATACTCTCCCAAAAACAAAGAAAGGCAAGTACACAGCAGTCACAGAGGCACATAAATAATGCACTTGAGCTGCAAATGCGCTAGCGAATTCGCTCCAGAAGGCCTATGTGTATATGTATTTAAACGGGAGCATGAAAGCGCGCTCTGGCATAGAGTTTGCATTCCTTAAACAATTTTTGCGGCATAAAACATAAAACTTTCTAGCCTAAATGAGCCACTTGGTCTCTAGCTAAAGGAAATATTTTCAGTAATTCGTCAGCTTTCGAGTTGCCATTCACCCATTATCACGCACAAGAAGTTGAATTTCATGGCACGACTTACCACAGTGCAGCGTTTTCTGGTGTGTCGACCTCGAGAGAGCTCCATATTCGGTGTGCCCGGTTTGATCCTCAGAGCCCTCTCTGTAGATATGAAAGTAAGAATCAAGTAGACAGACTTGCTCTGTACTACTGTAGTACTGTAGCAGAAAATAGAGCGCTGCATCTGACTCAGCAGATGCCTAATGAATGACAGAAGAATGTATACGTAAGTATGTTGTGCATTATTCTGCACCAAATAAGTTCCGCACTGGTTCCACGGTTCAAATCCTTTTGAACTAAGAACACTGCTCTCTGCTCGGCACACTTGAGCTCCTCCATTAAGGAAAGCTCATTTTCATAGGCTCATTTTGCCAGCTGTTTGGAACTCGGACCGGTGTGAGAAATGCTCGGCGTTGAAATAACTTCAATTAGCGACAAAACCTTGTACAAATGGAATCTTGGTGCGTGCATTTTGCACTTCGTGCAAGGCACTTTTCTCTTCGTTGCCTCCTTCACAGCGCCAGGTGTGAAAGATTTCAACAAGGACATCACTACAAATTGGCTTGAATACGACGAAGAGACCAACAGCCTCGTGAATGAGACTGAAACTATAGGCACTATCAAGATAGGGACCGTGGTAAGTATTCTAGAAACTATTCTAACTCATTTTGTCAGAATTTGCTTACCGTACGCACTATTGCGAAACAGGCAGCTGTATTTCTTCTTATGTCAGCGGTGGCGCATCTATATGTCTTCGTATTTTTTGAAGTCTATATAGCCGACATCAATAACCAATGCAACCGCGCACGCTGGTAATATTTTGCAAAGTGATAATCATATCAAACTTATCAAGGGCTTGTAAAAGTGACACTCTGCACCACACGCCTTTTATCAGGTACGAGTACGCAGTCTCTTCAAGCCTTATGATTGTGGCTATCGCTGTACTATTCGGGGTCTACGATGTAGCATCGCTTCTTCTAATTTCAATTTGCAATGCCTCGATGTGTCTCTTTGGGCTCCTGTGAGTAGACTCATATATCAAGCATAAACAAATTCAGTAAAGTAAAAGATTCGACGAAAATATGTAGACCCACTGTTGTATACTTTATGTGCGCATATCTTACTGCGTCTTTTTCTGATGACAAATACCAGGATGGAGCGCATGAATCCGCCAGGACGACATTCTGTTGACTGGCTGCCATTTTGGTTCGGTTGTTTCGCTGGTGTAGGACCGTGGATCGTTGTCTTTATGTACTTTCTCGGAGGTGGCAATTATGACGAAACTCCTGATTTTGTCTATGCCGTCCTTGCAGCCTACTTTGTATTGTTCAACGTCTTCCCTATCAACATGTATCTACAGTAAGTACAAAAATCAGAGTAGTTCTGGTTATGCTGAGGTCTTTGTACTTAGCATTTGATTCTAGCCCGTCATATTTTTTCAACAGAGCAAATACTCCTCACACATGCTTGCTTATATTTGGACTTCCCAGGTATGCCAAGATCGGGCGCTGGAAGGACTACCGCTTTGGAGAGCTGGGATACATCACGCTCAGTCTCACCAGCAAAAGTGCTTTAGGTTGGCTAGTTTTTGGCGGCTCTCTCCAGCCCGACGGCGACGATTAATCGTGACCGGAAATTATAGCCTAACCGTTCATATTTCATTGGCGCGATTTAATTTCAGCTCGTGCTTTCTCCAGACACCACGGATAATTCGCAGAAGATCAAAGGACTGTCGTCTTGATGTGAGACAAGACCCAAACTCAAACCTCGATACCACCTCAAAACGCGAATCGAAACTTCACAATTAACATTAACAATTAACGATTTTTCATCTAGAGCAACGAGGAGTCCGATTTGGCTTATGGCTTTTGTTTCGTGGTTTGTATTCAGTATTTAAGGTGGGAATAAGGGTAGCCACCAGCGATGTGTATGTACCGATTTACCTAGCTCTCCTTTTTTATATAAAAACTTCAAAACTCAATGTCGATCTCGAACGAATTCGTAGCGAATCGAAGAAATTTTCAAACCTCAAGCCCAAAGACGAGCCCTCACTGAGGTGGGAATAATTTGAAATGGAATGAAATGAATCCTCGTGCCGTTAGGATTTGTTATGGTGCTAATGCGCTTAGCCCTCCGTCCAAGTAAATGGTTTGGCCTGTGATTGACAGTGCACTGTCACTGGCTAAGAAGGCTGCAGCAGCACCCACTTCGCTTGCAGTAGCAGTGCGCTCCAGAGGCGCCTTCGTCAGGGCAGCGTTCTTCATCTCTACAAACCCTCGAACGCCGCGGCTAGCTAGAGTGCTCACCGGCCCGGGGCTTAATATGTTTACCCGCACGCTGCCCATGGACGTTGGCCCTAACTCCATAGCGAGGCCGCGTGCTGCTGCCTCAAGCGAAGCCTTCGCACACCCCATCACATTATAGCCGGGTACCGCTTTAGTGGCCCCCATAAAACTCAATGCTGTGATGCTACCGCCAGCACCGCCGCCGCTGCTGTGCCCATCCTCAGATCCGTCGATCTTCGAGCTGGATAAAGAGGGCCCAGGCGATAACAAATTAGATCGTTGGCGGGTTAACAGCGGGTGCGCGCTCCGGGCAATTGTGAGCAAGGAATAGGCGCTGACGTCGTGAGCGGCGGCAAAATCAGCCCGAGTGGTGGCTAGGAGGGAGCCATGCATGGCCGCAGTCGGTGCGTGCGCTACAGCATGCAGCACCGAATCCAGGGGTAACCCTGCGCTCAAACCGGGGTCTTCTGAAACCACAGAGTCAAATACTCTTTGAATGGCGTCATCAGACGTGACATCGCACACGTGAACGCCTGCTACGCCGCCAAATGAAACGTATCGTAGCTCTGAAGCTAGCTTTTCAAGCCCACTAACGAAGCGATCACTCTGGCACACTACATGTACCCGCGCACCCTGTCGCACCCAGGCCTCAGCGACGCCCCATGCTAAGCTCCTCTTGTTAGCTGCACCAAAAACAATACCAATCTTGCCTGCGAGCATTCTTTGCTGAAGAAAAGAGGTTGCCTAATTGTTCGTTCGTGTTCTGAAGTATGTGTTACTCCCACTCCTAGCTAGCTAGCTACAGAAGCTGCTGGCAACAACTAAAAGGGGTTAGCTGAAGAGCTGCAGGCAAAACTTAAGACCTCGAGGGACTCTCTCTGCTTCTTAGATGATACCAGACTTTCAGAGAACCTTGCTACAGACCTTGCTACAGATCTGTAGTATAGCTATGTGTAGCGTGTAGCGTACGGTAGCTAAGCTATCTAGCTAGCTCTAGCTCTACATTAGCTAGCTAGCTGGTAGGTTTGCAGCATGTCATGTGTTCGCATGTATTTGCATAGATGAAAAAGGATTGGGACATGAAAAAGGAAGCTGAGCAAACAAACTCCAAAATGTTCAAGGAGGCTCTCTTGGTGGCGTTTCTATCATGCCCAAGCGATGCATTACTCTTGCCGGTAAAAATGTCATCCAACCAATGTGAATTTCGTTTCTTTTTTGATTTCTCCTGGTACACCTAGCTACCGTCTCACCGGTCAATATGATTCATAGCTTCCTATGGCGACGCCACTGCGATGCGCCCCTGCCTGTACGAGAACTTCCCTGGCTTCGAGGAGCGGTTGCCAACGTTACCGGGCTCAACTTTTCGTATCAAGAAATGATGAGTACGGAGTAGACGTCGATATCCAGGTATTGCGTATCTTGAAGCGCCTTCTAGCGATACGTAGTTCTATCTTTTTCTACCTGTTTATTCACGGCCAAAACTGCACCTGTTGATTAAAAATCACTACAGGACCAACAACCACTGCCTGGCGAGGACTTAGTCTTGCCCGCTGGACTAGCTCTGATAGTAGGTTCAGTCTTGATACACGCACCTGCATGGGGCGCCTTGTTCTCGGAGCTAGCTGACATGAAGGCTGCTATGCTACTGCCAGGAGGCCAAGGGCTTGAAGAATACAACGCAGCCGTTAATTTCTTCACCCTTTTTGCCGTAGCTCACCCAGTCTTAACGCCAGTCTTGTGGATTGCCGAAGTCATGCATGCTAGCCCAGGCCCTAGACTGGCGGGCTTGGTGCCTTTTACTTTTTTGGCCCTAAACGCGGCCGTCATTTGGACCCTCAGCAAGGTGAAACCACTGGGTCCTTTGACGGCCGCAGCAGCGCTGGCGCTGTTCTTGAACACAGTCGGACAGGGCCTCGCGTCAGAGGGCAATATGGCGGGCTACAATCTTGCGCTCAATGGCGAAAATCCAAATGTGGTGCGCATTGATATCTAACTGTTTGCCTGCTTGTTCAAGCTCCCTTCTCAATCGCACTCTGCTCTTCATTTGTTTTGGTTCTTGATACTATTTCGTTGTTGTGGCAATCAAAAACATGGCATTTCTTCCTAACTGCTCTTCGACTGCAATGCTAGGTGCGCGGTTGCCCGGCTTATGCCGAGGTGCGGCAGCCGTCGATGGCAGGCTTTGAAGTGGCCAAATACCAGGGCCGGTGGTACGAAAACGCCTTCCACGACTGGACGCAGTTTACTGAGGTGAGGATTGAGCACAGTATATTCTGAGTGTTTCAAATCAGCTAGGGATGCCCTTGCGAGTGCTTGCTAGTTTTGATTTGGCATATTTCAGCTGCCTCACTACGTGCGCAGCTCATAACAACGAATTCTACGTGTATGCCACTGCCCACTGCGCTGCCAAAAATTCCCTATAGGTCTACGACACCACTTTAGACATTTCCTTGGCGGAAGACCAGACCAAGTGGCTGGACGACTTTGGGTTGAAAGGGCCCTCGCCCGATGGCAACCAGTTGAGCTGGGACAAGTCGCCAGTGGCCAACGGCGCTCACTACTTCTTGTAAGAGGACTCTTCTTCTTGTTGTTGCACGAAGACACATAGACGCCTCTTTTTTGCATGAACGTTGATTCCCATAATCAATTTTGATTTATGCAGACTACTCCTGTATGCAACTGTGTTGCGTGTTATCTCTATTAAACCGTAGGTACGGAAAGCTCGAGCCTGGGGCTCCAAACAGCGGCGTCTTGCAGGAGACGGGCTTTGGGGTTAGCTTCCCGAATTATATCGTCGACGTGCAAAAGAACATAGATGGAGGGTGCGTTGTTACACAACCAAAGCAATCTCATATTGATATTCCAGTATGCGTGTAACTGCTTCTAACCATTCCAGTGCGACACTTGATTACATACTACTAAATAAAAGGCGAACATCGTTCTTATTTTCACCACATCAGGTACGAGGAAGCCATTCAATTTCAGTGCTTAGAGCGCGGTGGCGTGCGTGTGTTTGAAGGCATCAATTTCTTGAGCCGAAGCCCTACCTTAAGCTCGGAGCGCTTAGAGGCCATGCACGCTCGAGCGACTGCTGCGGGGTTAGACCCTTACGGAAGCGCGCCTGAACAGGTGCGCCACTACCATCATCGCTAGGCAAGCATCTTATGTAAAGCAGCCTTCCTCTTGTTTGCTTGGGAAAGATAGAGAGAAAAGGAGAGGAAGGGATGGATGGCGCGATTACTAGGACAGTGCTCAGCGATGTCAATCAAGTGACACTTGCTTGTACCCAATTTCTTTGCTCACCCCTGCTCACTCCTGAAATGTCTCCGAACATCCAGATGCATGTCGTGAAGCACACCGATCCGACCACTTGGAAGCCCATTGAAAATGAGTGGCAAACATTTTGGGATGCATTAGGCTTACCGAAGCTGCTTGCGCTCGTGGAGTCAAGCACGCATTCAGCCTTCGAGGACATCGAAAGCGATCGAGTGCAATGACGGACTTGCACTAACTTGGCCGAAGGCAAATGGAAGCACAGCTATTCGCGGCTGCCTGTTCTTTCTGGATTCCTCTTGGGTTGGCTGGCGTGCGAATAAGTTTGATTCGATCCAGGTGTCCCTGTAGTAACACTTGCCAATTGCCAGTAAATTAAGTATCAATTTATTATTAATATCGGATATCCGATATCGGCATCGGCCTTCTTCTTCTTCCAAAGCCTCGTGGGGTTCTTGACACCGGAACCCCACAACGGCAGCCAATGCTAATATCGGGAATCCTTCATCTGAAAAGAATGAGGTAAGTGAGGAGCGAACTGTGGTGCGTAGTTGAACACAGAAGCCTGTAGTACACATTATATTGTGCAGTAGAGAGTAGAGGAAAAGTTGAAGGCGATCGAACCCAAACCCAAACCCAACTGAGTATTTGGATACCCAATCCCCCCTTTCTGGGGAATGGAAACCCTCGAAACGGACGAAATGGAAGAGTGATTTTTGAAAAAAATGATCTCCTTCGTTGCGCTCGGGGATAGCAACGACGCGTCGAACGGCCCTAGCGAAGAGGCAGTCGATGCGCTGGAGACATCAGAGGTGACTTGTCTGCACTGCCTGAGAGTTGGATTGAGCAATCTTTTGTTTTGAAGCCAAGCGCAATTGATTTGGCTGTGCTTGCAGCATGTCTCAGCCACCCCTTTCCACCGCCATCTCCCATCTTCCTAGGCACGGGTAAACCGGCGCTTTGATTCTTACGACGAAGCTTTAAAACTCCAACGGGCTGCAAAGACAACAGCAGACTGGGCGGCAGCGGCAGTCGCGTTCCGAGCTCTAGCTGAGGATACTGTGGGTCTATCGGGGCCCGAAGCATTGCAGGTGTGACCTCGTAGTCGCGTTCGTTCGAACCATTTATACCCAACTTGCATCGATAGCTAATTATCTTCTATTGTTAGCTCTGATTTTTGCTCGCCGCTCACCTTCGTGCATTATTTCCATCTCCCACATCTTATGCTTCGATGGGCTTCCCTAGGCGGCGCCACTACGTTTCGCAGCTCTCAAGAACTGGGGATTACTTGAAGAACGCTTGGGGCAAGCTCAGAGTGCGCTGACTGCTTACACGCAAGCTTGCGATGTGGACGGCAGCGACCCGAGCCTCTGGTACCGGCTGGCTGCATGTGCGGCTGCACCTACTAACCATGGTGAGGCCAGACAACCACCTGAGAGCGGCACCGTGCCCGCGATAGCCGAGGCTGGTGCAACTACTAGCGGTCGCCGCCGCCAGCGCGTAGGTGGGCCTGGGTCAAGATTGCGGCTTGCACGCTTTGCGCTGGAGCGCGCTCTTCTCGTGCAGCCCCAGCACTTGCCATCGCTCATTCTATGCCCTCAAGTGCTTGAAGCCTTAGGCGACCATGGGCCTTCACTCAGGGAAGCCAAGCAACGCCTCGCAGCCCGCGACCCTTATGGGACTTTAAGTCACGCTCGGCCCAATCGTGCGGTAGGCTCAGTAGGTGCTAGTGGTGGAATGCCTGCAGCAGCTGTAGACTTAACTTCAGCTAGCTGTGGCAGCAGTAACGACAGCCATGTGACGAAGTTGCTTTTGCGAGACGCAACTTGGGTAGGCTTGGGAGATCTCCTCCTCCGAGCTGTAAACTCGAGTAACACATCGATAGACGGCGGCCAATGCGATGATGCCTTACCCACGGGTATGCTCTTAGGATGGCCATGCGTGGTGGTGGAATTGGCCGAGGCACCGGCCTCCGACCCTTTGAATGAAATGAGGCCAAAGATCACTCAACCCAGGGAGGAAGATGCGAGCATGGCTGAACGCGCAAATTTGACGATAGAAGGTGACAGTATTAATGTTGATGGCCTTAGTAGAAACAGTAGCAGTGGCAGGGGCGAGTCCGACGTATCTTTTACGGACGCGGCACAAATAAATACAACAAGAAGTAAGGCTCAAGAAGCGGAAGCAGTCGCAAAGGATGCAAGCAGGGACGCAGATGAGAATGACAACGATAGAAATGGAGCATCTTTGCCTCAAGGCGAAGCTGCTCTTGACGTCGACAAGCAAAATGAAGAAGGCCCCTCGAGCGCACGGCGATCAAGGCGGCAGGTGGAGCGGAAGGCCGACGAATTAAAGCGAGTTGAAGAAGACACCAAGCGGAGGCACGACACTTTAAAAGACGACGTTTTGGCGCCCATTTTGGCTACTCTTGGGGCTGGTAGCGCGCTTCTAGCAACCAACGTTGCTCCCTTGGCAGGCAAACTAGCAGGCGACTCACCCAGCTGTGAAGTAAGAGCTGAGGATTCCACATGGTGGCTATGGCCGGAGTATTTGGTAGCATCAATAAAAGAACGCAAGGCTGATAGTGTGTCATCATCCAATGCCACGAAAACCGCCAAAGAAGATGGAGTGAAAACGATAGCATCTGCGCGAGGTAAGCGTGGCTCGAATCGAAAGAAAGAGGCCACCCCCGCAAAAGATAGCAGCAGTGAGAGCGACTTCCAAGAAGCTGTTCTTAGAGCAATTATTACCTGGCACACCAAAAGAAAAGTCAACCCTGCGGGAGTGACGTTTCATGAGCACCGAACTGTGCATGCCTTCCTCAAGCGACAGCCAGCACAACCGCTTGCGCAATGGCTTCAGGTCTTCGTGAGCAATATTGGTCACCAAACTGCACATTTAACGAATAAACTTAAGACGGACATAGCGTTAGCATTATCAGAGCGGCAGCACCTTTCCAGCGTCAATGATATTTCAGGAATCGCTGGTAGCGAGCTATCGAATGACATTATTGAAATGTCTGCAATCGCATGCGCTGCCGCGGGCTGGAGTGATGCTGTCACTCCTGAGGCATCCTCGTCAGAGAATGCAGCAGCGCCAGCACCACTCCAGCGGCTGTCGTCGACATTCCTTTGTTGTGTAGACATTGTGCGTGCTTTCTCGCCAGCTCCCATCGTTGCCCATAGCAGTGGCTTGAGCGGTGGTTTAGACAGTGTGCAAGCTGAGTTGTTAGCAGCTGAGCTTGCTCTACAAAAATTGGCATACGATCTTAGCGTTGCAGGCAGTGGTGGCGAGAAACACCATCATGACCATGGAGACCTCTCCAACCTTTCCAGTGGAAATCACGGCGGAATCGACAGTGACAGTTTGACCTCATCAGAATTGTGGGCTCGTATGCATCACCGAAAACAGCCGTATCCTAATTTTTATCCTAATGCTCACAATGACGACAAGAGTAACCTGGCCTCTTTCAGACTTGCTGCTGAGAAAACGCTTTGGGAGGTTGACGCATGCATAGCGCGGTTGAAATTACAATGTGAAGGGCCCACTTCATCCTTGGAAACTCATCAACGCTACGCTAACAGTAATGCTTCCTTGAAAACGAGGCTCGCTCTTGTGAAAGCTTCACGCGCATTCCTTGGGCATGCCGCCACTCTTGCCACCAGCACGAGTAGTAGTGGCAAGGGTACTGGTGCTAGTAGGGGTGGCCGTTATAGTCATTCCAATAGTGGCTCAACTGCCACTATGGAAGAGTCGCAGTACTTGACAGAAGCATCGGCTGCCTTGGGAACAATGACCTGCCTGTGGCGGCCCCACCTTCATTTCCCGGCAATTGGTGTGACTGCTTACACCGTTGACACCAATACCAAGCAGAACACAGTCCGCAACGAAGCGCCAAATACCACAGGTAGCCGTTGGGCGAATGAAAAGGAAACGATTGGTGGGGTTATTACCACACCACAGTCCTTGGAAGCACGCCGAAAGGAGCTGGCAGAAGTCGATCGTTTGCCTTCGCTGAGAGTAGCCCTCACGAATGCACTGTTTGACGTACTGTCGTCGGGATTACCACGAGATACTAACGACAACAACGATGAAGGGAGTAGAGATGGCAACAGCAATGGCGGGTACAGTGATTACGATGGCGACAACGTGGACGTTGATAGCATCGACGAATTCAGCGATGAAGAGAGTAGTTCAGGTAGTGAGGCAAGCAGCAGTCGGCTCAGCAGCCTCGGCAGCTGCAGTCATTTCAGCAACCTGCATGCACACTCAGCAGGCAGGGACTCCTCTCATGCAAGGTTGCTGCAGTTAGAGAACAGCCCTGTAGCGCGGCGCCGCTGTGCAGAAGCTTTGGAAGCAACTCTTTTGGTGGCGGCTAAGCCTCGGCATGATGGTGATGGTGAAGAAACTCCATCTCAGAATCAGGAGCACACCATCGGTGCCACAATTCCATCGTTACAGCAGCAGCAACCTGCACTGGTGGCAGATGCCCTAGAGGATCTCATGCAACACTGCCCGCAGCTCTTCCCTGCCCTTCCTCAAGGAGCTGCCGGAGGCTCGGACACTTCTGCTGCAAATGCTTCTGGTGGTAATAATGGCAGCGCTTCAAAGCCGCGTCCCGGTCGTCCGCCTGCTTCCTCAAACCGCTTAATGCATGGCTTGTCGGGCCACACGACTCTGGGTCCGCCTCCTTTGGCGGCACTGGCCGCCCTGTCAGCGGAGCGCACACGCCGCCATGCCCTAGGTTTACCCCTTGCACCTCCGGTACCTTCTTTTACGCAACCTGTGTCTGAAGGAGACTCAGCACCGTCACCAGCAACCAACCATGTCTCAGCCGCTCATCGCGCTTCGCTCTTGGGCGCGTCTTCATCATCGGCTGGGCGTTCTGCTGTTGATGGACGTTGCTTAGACGAGGACGACGACGGAAGGCGACTCCTCCGGCTAACTGGGGCTCGGAAGGCAAGCGAGAAATGGTGCGAAGCGCAGGCCAATGCAGCTGCCCCCACGAGTGTGATTGGTTGCTGGCTGCATGCGGCCACTGGTCATAATCCCAACTTAACCCATCTCATAAGCAGTAACACTGCCAGTAGCGCCGATGGCAGTAGTAAAAGCAGCACCAACGACAAGACCCCCACCGCCGCCGGGCTGTTGACATTTTTGACTGCAGCGCTGGAGCATGCCGTGTGCCGCGCTTCCGCCACCAATAACAGTGGAGCATCACCACCGCAGCACGAACATTTGGCGATCATTGAAGGTTTGCTCCGCACTATAGCTGCAGCGCTATGGCGATGCAGCCACGCTCACGAGAGCCAACCAGGTTCAAGTAATTCACAACCACCCACTGTGGGCACTTCGCAGACTGCTACCACGACAGAAGGTGGAGATCATGCACAGTTGCACCCAGCGTGTGCGTCATGGGGCGGTGCTGCTGCAACCATTGCATTGCCGCAAGCTACCACTCACGCACTCGCCGCCGCGCTGCTAGCCTGCATGAAGCTCGCTGCGGCCACCGCCACTCAAGACGCTCGCGACGCGCTTTCAAGCAGCAACAGCAGCAGTGGCAGCAGTGGCAGCGGCAGCCTTGGCAGTGCGTTTGGTGTCGGTGCTGCGCGTCGCACAGTGGCTGGGGCTGTGCTTGAGGCATGCCTCGCAGTAGCGTACTCTGCTCCCGTGGCCTATAATTTCGAGCCTTCTCATGACCTACGTAGTCGCATCAATGGCAGTAGCAGCAACGAAAATATCAAGAGTGCACAGCCTATCGGTTGGTATCTTCTTCGTGCTGTTGGTCGCGGGTGCCTCGCCTTTGCGTGCGCTTGCCTTCAACAATCCGACCTCCTCTCCAGCCGGCACTCAGGTGTGCTTTTACTGGCTGGGCCTGCTGCGACTGCTCTCAAACATGCGCCAGCTCTTGCGAACCCTACCACCTGTTGCGTAGAAGCCACCACCTTGAACAACAATGCCGTCACTGAGACCAGCAGTGGCGCAGCTGACAGTGGCAGTAGTGGTGTTTCGGAAATGCGCCGAAGCCCAACACCACTTTTGGCTCAACTAGCGGATGGCCTTGCCCAAGTGCTTGCGTTAGCTGCTCATCACGATGACTCCAACGCCCCGCGCCCTGCACTCCCTGTGGTGCTTGCCCTTCGCGTCCCTGCTGCTACAGCTCTAGTCTGGCTCCTTGCCCCGCCACCGCCGCCTCCTTCGTTGCTATCTCAGGAGGCGTCATCTGCGAATGCTCAGAACCACAACAGTGCTGCAGCATCGCCGCTCTATGCGCTCTTTCCAGGCTTCCTCGCTCCCTTGCCACTGACCAATGCCGAAATTGAGCTTCCTTCTTCTTCGCCACCTGGTCAACCTATAGGATCTTGTGGCTTATCACCAGCAGCCCGCTTGGCAGTCTGCGAGTCGCTCCACGAATTCTTGGTCGCTGACGTGGGCCTCGGCGATCCTGACCTGTCGCCACCGCTCAAAGCAGCAGGGCTCGGTGGAGGAGGTGGGAGCTCTGCGTCATCGGCTTTAGGAGGTAGCTCGGCAGGTGCATCTGGAGGAAACGATGCCGATGCAAGTGTCTGTCCGGAGTCGGATGCTGAGCCTCTGTAAGTGCGAGTGCTCCTATGTACTAAGAACACTTACATATTCTTTGCTATGATTGGTACTTTGAATGTTGCTCTTCATCATTTTGCTATCCATTCAATACATTACATTTTTTCTGTTTCTTGTTTTCGCCCTTAATTCCCCCCTTTTTTGTTTTCCCCCTCACAGCGTGGCCCTCTTCGAAGTGGTTCTGCACGACCTCTTCTCCGCCCTTCCCGCGGCCTTTCCTGGAGACTACGTGTATTCCGACGCTGATCATGAGGCGCACTCAAGTGGTGCTGCCACTGGCGAAGGCAAAGACGACCGCAAAGGCGACGACCATAGCGAAGCTCAATTGAATGACAGCAGTGGCAGCCACTTGTCCGCAGCTCAGTTGCTTCTGGCGTGCAGTTTAGCACGGGACTTGTTCCACCTGCAACTCCTGCCCAAGCTGGACGACAACCGGCTCCGATGGGCCGCGGACACTACTTCACCGCCCACAGCTGCCTCTGCTGCTGCTACCGCTGGAGCATCGTCAGCGAATGCAGGAAGTGGTTTAGTAGCGTCAGCGCTGGTGTTGCCCTCGTTCGTGAAAACTGCCACGTCCGCCTCTGCCCTGGGGCTGTTGCCTAACAAATCTCCAGCCAACAACACAGGCTCTTCCTCCTCGATGGCCCACTTGTGCGCTCCTCTCGCTGCGGCACCTGCAGCAATCGGCAGCGGCGCCCTACCTCTACCTTTGAGCGTAGCAAGTCGCTTGTCTCGCTTGTTGGCGCCTCTGATGGCGGCCCACGACGACGACTGTCTGAACGTGGCCGCCGCCAAGGCTCCCAAGGGGGGATTTCCACCAGCTTGGCTGGAGCTGGTGCCCAAGGCTGGCGGCTTCTCCAAGGTTGGTTCATAGACAAAGGGATTCAGAAAGAGTAGGAACAAGTGACGGCTCAAGCAATTGCATGGAAATAATTGGCTTGCGGTGTGTTGTAATAGTAGAGGGCCTTTCCAGTGTTGTTATAGTTGGGTCTACAAGAAAAAGTGTTGCGTTTATAGCGTCGTAAGCGCGCCCATTCATTCCTCTATTATCTCATATTCATAGGTGCAAATGGACGACCAGCTGCGCCTGTTAGACACCGTGTTCCGAACCGACGCTTTCTGGTGGCTGCCACCTCTACGACCACAAACTTCAAGGCAAATTTCTCCTCGTCCTGCCCACCATCCTCAAGCTCCTCATGTAAGCAGTGCTTCGCTGTCGTATCTCTTCGACGACTTGACATTATCACGAGCTGAACGAGCTGCGCATGAACTCGCTTCAGCTAGTGCACCAAGTGCTGACACGACACACGAGACTTCTGAGGTCGTTGATGCAGTTGTCGACGACCACGAAGGCGCTCATGCTGCGTGGATGCATGCGCTGCGGCCCGAATTGTACCGTTTGTTTGTGGAGCGCAAGAGCTTCGCTGTCTTTGGCTCTGGAAAGAGGCCTGACTCGTCGTCCGAGCACGCGCGCGCCGAGCACGAAGCTCTGGTGGTGTGCCGGGCAGGCTTGCACGCATTAGCCCTCAACCCAAGCTCGCACGAGTCATGGTGGGCCCTGGGCAACGCCTACGAGCACCTGTTGAGGCTGGTCTCTGACGCTTTCGACGCGTCGATCGATCAAGCCCTGGGACTGAGCCCGGCGGCTACTCACGTGGCTACGAGTGCCCTCTTACAGCTCATGGTTCAGCGGCACTCTGCTCCAAGCCCTTCCTCCTTATCGTCGTCTCAATCTACTGGTGCTACCTCCTCTTCGAGTAGCTCTTATCCCCAAGTGAGTAAAAGTGGTTGCCACCATCTGCGTATGGGTCGTAGTGCGTCAGCTGCAACTGCAGTGGGAGCCAGCGCAGTGGTGCTGTACGGAGACCGCATGCACGCGGATCAAGCGCCTGCTTTAGCAGTCTGGAAGGACCTCCTCAAACCTTTCCTGAATAATGATGATGGTGGTAGTGGTACTCGCGGTGGAAATGACGATGCCGCTGTCTTGAGTGGGAGTGAATTGCCCCAAATTTCGACTTCAGTCCGAGCGTGGGAAAGTGGGGAGATTGACCGCGCATCGATCCTCGAAATTCAAGGCCTAGCTGCTCGTTTAGGCCTTCAGCAACAACAACAACTGCCAGCTAGCAGTTCTACAACGACTGCTGCTGCTTCCAACCTAACAGTGCTTGATATCTCAGGAGATGCCATGGAGGAGTGTGACAATTTCGATGGCTTTAGTATGATTCATGAAGCTACTTCAACTGCTGCTACAGCGGCAGCACCAGCACCAGCATGCACTGAAGGCCTTGTTCGTCCTCAAGACGCCTTAGCTGCGCTCTTTGCCCATGCTTATCGGGCCTTGTGTGGGCGGTGCTACGCAGCAGCGGCCGCCGCCTACGCCCGGGGCGCTCGCTTAAGCTGGCAGCCTCCTCCTGTGATGCCCCTGCTGCCCACGCCAGGTATTTGGTTTGCATCTGCCACGCAACCCTCGGATGGGGCCCACCTCGAAAGCAGCAACACCAGTAGCAGTGGCAGCAGCAGCAGTGGCATCACCACCATCACTACTACTGATCGACCGTTTGGCTGGTTGGTGCCTTCTGAGAATTCGAAGCCACGGCTGCAGATTCAGAGCGCGTCACAGGAAACAACAACAGTGGCATTGTCGTCTTCACCAAGTGCCACTACTAGTGCAGCAGCGCGCCCGTGGTTTTGCCCCCCTCCTGACGGGGTAGGCGGGCCGCAGCTGCTGCACCTGGTGCGCGCCCTCGAAGCCCTTTGCTTCCACATGTACGGTGCCCGGCAAGCGCTGCCCAAGCCTCCCATGCCAAAAGCGGACGCGCGCGCCCCAGCGGAAGGCGGCCGCCGAGAATGGTTTGCCAGCCACCCGCGATTTGCTTGGCCACCGCCGCCAGATGAAGCTGAACCCGCGGCGCAATCAGCACCGTCCTTGTCGTCCTCATCGTCATCACTGGCCACTGCAAGTGCACGGCCTCTGCACACATCCTGGCTAGGGGCAGTAGGGTGGCCAGACGGCGGGCGAAGCGTGACGTGTTCCAGTGAAGGCGTAGGTGCAGCGTGGACTCACCTCCGCACTGCCAAAGCCACGGAAATGCTTGACCTCCTTAAAGTGGTGGACGCCATTACTCGCCCGAGCCCAGGCTCTATTGCTGCTGCTGCGGAGGCCGCTGCGGAGGCCGCTGCGGAGGCCGCCGCTGCTGGAGCTGGAGCTGAAGTAGCAGCACCGAGTGAAATTCTTGCTCCTCTGGCTGCAATGGAAGATGCCACAGACAACGCTGCTTGCACTAGCAGCAGCAGCAGCGGCAGCAATGCAGCTGCTTTGCGCTCTACCTTCCAAGTAGGTGAAAAGATTGAAGCTCGTTGGCTCGGTGGCGATCTTTTCTACCCAGCATCCGTGGTGGCTGTGCATATCACCTCACCTGACGACACCACTGAACTTGGAGAAAGTATGGGCAATCAAGAGGAGCAGCAAGCAGGCCAAGACCCGATGATTCCGTCCACTGAGGCCCCTGCGAGCTATGATTTGCTTTACGATGACAAAGAAGCAGAGTCTGGCGTGCAACTTCTGCGCATGCGTCGCCCGAAGCCTCGCGCGCAATGCTTGCCTCTGCGGCCCTGGGGCTGCGCGCTCTTGAGGGCTAAGCTTCAGCTCAAGCTGATAGGGAAAGTCGCGACTTCAGTAGCAGCTGCAGCCATAGACAGGACTATAGAGCAAGTGGAGAAAGAAATTGAAGTTATGGACGAGTCCGGGGCGCTAGAAGAAGCAACGGCAGGTGAGGAGACAGAAGCCTCCTTCACAAAGGAAGTGCTGGAAAGCTACCAGGAAGTACTCGCAGCCTGCGCAGGTACTCTGCCAGTGACTACCACTGCCACTGCCATTAGTAGCCCCACCTCTCCTCGCGCTCGTGATGCAGCTACTAGCGCCACTGCTGGCGCCACCGAGGGAGAACTTCAAGAGTACGCACCTTCGTCATCAACGCAGGTTGGCTTAGGAGGCTTGCCGAAAGAGTCGATGAAAATCGGTGCCCTCTCCACGGCCGGCTACGACGCGCTCTGTTTGCTGCACTGCGCTCGCGCCAAAGTAGTTAGCCGTTGGCTGCGCACAGCCACTCCCCCACCTGTTGGGGTGCTCGTCCAACTGGAGCGTTTCGCTTTCCACCGAGGCGACAAGCAGCAGGTGGCCCAAAGTCCTATTTCTAGTCCAAGGGATTATAGCTCGACCTCGTCTTCCGGGGAAGCTTCGTCTTCCTTGACAACCGGTGAAACGTCTTCTTCCTCCTCGTCATCATCATCTACTACAGCCTCAGCAGGAGACGGACTGGGAAATCCTCCACCACGTCGCCTTCCTTTTTCTTTTTTCGAGCCAGGGTCGATTGGCCAGCGGCTAGAGGCCGTCCTCGTGGACTGCATTCGCGCGCTCTTACATGTGCTCAAAGCTTTGCCCTACCACCACCGCGCCATTGCCGGGCTCGCCCACGCCCACGCCGAGAAGCGCCGGTGCCAAGCGGTCTGTGGGCCCAGAGCGAAGCTTACTTTGCAGCTGGCCCCTGGCGCTCATGCCAAGGCTGCAATGCCTGAGAGTATCTCAATGCAAGGTGGAATTCCATCAGAGGGCCCTTCATTGGAATCTGGTGCTAGTGGCGTTGCTAATTTGGGGCATAAGAAAACCGCACTGAGCGAAGCTCACAAGCTCGCTCACACTTTGCTTCATGGATGGGGGCTAGAAGTAACAGTAGAAAGTCGTCCTCCAGATAGTAGCGGAGACAGCAACAGCGACCTTCCTATTTTACGCATCAAACGATTCCACCCTTCTTTTCGCGACTCGACTGTAGCTGCTGCTCCAACAGGAGCAATGGATACTGAGTTGGACAATGCTATGGGCGGTGACCAATCTAGACACCAGACTGGAAGCACTAGTAGCAGCAGTCACAGCAACGAGCTGCTGTCATTTCCGTCACTTCGGTTGAGCGATGCCCTCGCCGTGTGCAGTGCTGCGTTTCCCG
>Ga0307930_1000480_pt1 | contig 31950 bp, 29 predicted proteins | sample OrgLakmetageno46_FD_203161 | JGI IMG/M metagenome (GOLD analysis project Ga0307930, IMG submission 203161) | Saline water microbial communities from Organic Lake, Antarctica - #46 | ecosystem: Environmental > Aquatic > Non-marine Saline and Alkaline > Saline | place: Antarctica: Organic Lake...
GCTGCTGCAGTAGCAGCAGCGGCTGATGCTGCGGCGGGAGTATCTGTAGGTCCCGATCGACTGTTACTCGCTGAGGTTGGAGAAGAGGACAAGGGTGAAGGAAGTGGTGGCAACAGTGGGGACGGCCGCAGCACCGCCGGCGCTGCATCATCCACAAGGTGCATGGTGAACCGGCCCATGGCAGCGAAACTCACATCCAAATGACAAGGCCGGCCGCTAGTGTACCGCTTCAGGGCTTCCCACCCCACGCTGTAATGAGGGCTTGGAGACTGAATTCCATCACTGCTGCCAGAAATCGCTTCTTTGTGGTCGCTGCTACTGCTGCCCGCACTGCTGCTGAAACTATTGTTGCCACAATAATTGTCTGATTCGCACCATATTAGAGCAACTAAGGTACCTGCCCGATGGTAGACGTGTACTGTGGCGACTACCTGCTCTTCAGCAGAGGAAAGCAAGGTCACCATCTGCACGCCTTCCGCGATGCGAAGAGCTTCAGACCAAGGAATGCGAGTACTTCCCAATCCTTTATCACTGTCTCTGCTACGAATACTGCCAACTTCACTAGTAGAAGCAGCTGCCGCCGCTACAGGATTGTAGGCATTCGTTCGGGCAAGCCGCAAACGAATCATGTGGCTCGGCTTAGGTTTGGGGTGCAACAAATCACTTCCTCCTCTTTCGTTGTCGTCGTTGCTGCTGCTACTTTTTCGACCGTCACTGTCTCCGCTGTTGCTTAGAGAACCAGTATTTTTGGTCTTTGCTCCGGATGTAGCTCTGCCATTTGCATTGGCCATTTCTTGAGCTCCGTTCCTTCCTTGTGCACTAGTCAGCTCGTGGTGCCGCCAGTCGTATTCCGCGCTCCCTCCGCACGGCAACAGAGGGGCACCAAAAGGCTCATCTTCGTCAATCTGAAACTCTATAGCACCCCATCGCCCGACGTTCTTGACCACCAGTGGGGGCTGTAACACAGGTGCAATGAGCACATGTACAGCTCCACTCAAGGGAGAAGCATGCGAGGCCACCGACATCAGCCGATGCTCTACACCAGGTGCTATGCTACTAGTAGGTGGGCTGGAAGTTGAAGCATGCACATCGGCAAGTGGCTGAGAATGCCAGGGCACAATCATGTGGGCTGCGATTACAGCAACGCCTGTAGATGGCGCGCCACCTACACTTGATTTTAAACTCCTCGCACCGTCAGGCCCTACATTCACTGCCGCACTGTTTCCGGTGTCTCTTTCTGCTCGTGCTCCTCCTGCTGCGGAATTAGAAGTACTGTTGCTTTGAGCGACTCCTTGCGACGGAGGCAACGGCGCCGCTGGAGTAGGATGGAAGGCAAACACTGGGCGATTTATGGCGTTGTTATCGTCATCGTTGTCGTGCATGCTGTTCGCGCCGTAGATACGACCAACCGAAACAGGGATGGTCTGCGACCCGAGGAAGGACACGCCGTACCGAAAGTCGGCAGCAGCACCGAAAGCCTGTTCTTGGCTCCGTCGCGCGCGCTCCCTGATACATTGGAAATATTTAGAGATTATCGAGACGAGTAAAGGAACAGAATATACTTACAAAACTAGAATTGAGGTTAAATTCATGAATGGTGATATGATTAAAAAATCGACTAAAATGGCATCCTTGAGAGTTACTACGGACTCTGGTAACACAAGAATGTACTTTTTTTTCACCTTTTCCCACGGTCTTTTTGCTCGCTCGACGCACATCGCCAGCCTCCAAACAACCAACTGAGGCGCCCACTCGGAGTGTCTTTGTGCCCATTGTTCGCATTATTTTTGCTGCTTTTGCCGCTACTGTTGCCGCTGTTGCTGCTGCGGCTACTGTGCATCGAGCCATCCACTGAGTCGTCAATCCCCGCTTCGGAGGCGGTCTCTACATCCGCATCCACTGCAGCGACTCCTAACAAGCACCTTGACCAAGATGGAGCTATCCATTGGGCTCCAGATGTCCCCAGTAATTCTCCTCGTGCACTTTCTTCAGCACGAGTGCCAGCAGGAGCAGAAGGCGTCGGAGGAGGAGCTTTCTCTAGCGGGGGCACCTCCATCCACAGCGGCCGCTGCCCCACTTTTGATCCCCCCTGTAAACCACCGACACCACCGCCCCCTGTACCGCTGCTGTCACTGTCCTCTGCCAAAAGCAAATCGAGCCTTAAACCGTGGGCCCCTACAGGCGGTGAGACAATTGACAACCGCGCATTTACGTCAATAACAGCAGGGACACCGCCGGTAGCACCCAGAATACTCCCTGGCACCTGAGTGCCTTCTAATCTATTGCTGCTGCCAATGTTGCCGCTGGCACCATGGCCAGTACTTTTGCTTGAACTGCCACTATTGTGGTGCAGAGACGCCATTGGATCATGTACATGTGCAGCAGGAAACGAAGCTAGTCCTCGGGCAATCAACGCATTCGGCTGGCTAGAAATCATCGCACTTCCATTGGGTCTACCTTCTTTGCTGCCACTCTCCGAGTCACGCTGATTGGATAAATGGCCGTTCGTATCCCCAACATCACTACTGATCATTGCCGGTGAGAGCACTTTTACGAGCAGCGGTAACACCAGGTCCCGGTCCCGGTCCGCTGGATGAAACACGGCCACCAAAGATGCGTCAGCTCCAAGTTGAAGGACGCGGTTGTTTTCTTTCGCTCCAGAACCGCCGCCATTGTCACTGCCGTCTCCATCTTCACCGTATTCGTCTCCGTAGTGTTCTCCTGTAGGCTCGGTGTCACTCTGAAACTCCTCGTTGGTACCATTACGGTGGTCAAGTAAGTCAAGACCAAAACGACGAGACCAGCCTACGATGACTTTCTCGCCACTCGAACCGCTACTGTGCGATCCCGCTGTTGCTGCACTTTGCACGAGAGTCACACGCCCGTCTGAACGTCTCCACGCAGCAGCGGTACCAAAGCGCAAGGCAGGCACAACTGCATCATCATTGTCTCGCCCTGTTCGGTTTCCATGCCCTTGTTCTCGCCGGTTCCGCTGTCGCGAATCAAAGTGGGACTCTGGCAGCACCGGCAGCGGGCGCGACTCGTGCGGCGGAATGCAGACAACAACCGGAGTCGCACTCTCACCGCTCCTGTCGCTCCTACCGCTGCTGTGTCCTGTGGCTCTTCTGGTGCTTACTTCTACCCATATAGCTACGTCCAGCCGATTGCGAATGAGAGCGCGAGGGCCGAGCCGGCAGTGGAGTGCACCTGGAGTGTTGAGAGTTGGGATGCCTGTCGAAGTGAGCGTTTCAGCAGCTGCCATATAGCACGCTAAAGGTGGCGGTGGTGGTGGTGGTGGTGGGGTCAGTCCTGAAACAGGAGGTTGTGATGAGGGCGGCAATGAGATGGACGACGAAGCTGACGTCGGCAACGGTGGCAGTCCTGGGTCCGAAAGGTCGGACGCACTCCCTGATTGCCCATGCGCATTTACATGTGCAACCGGCTGCTTGCCTCGTGTCGATGGTGCGAAGGAGAATGACCCAGGACGGCTACCGGTGTCTCCTCCGACGTTGGCCGAAGCGAAAGGTGACAAATGCCGATTCGCCGACAAGGAAAAACCCCGAGCTGCTGACACTGGGCCGAGCAGCAACGAATTTACTTGCAATTGGTAGGGAGGCAACAGCAACGGTGATTGCCTCAGCTGTGATGTGGAGATACCACCTTCACTATAACCAATGTTGGTGTTGTTGTTGCTGTTTGCGCACGGCAAGAGCACATCGCGCACAGGCAATGCGAGATTGGCAATCAGTGGGCGCGAAATTGAACCGTAGTGACTGCTTGGCGATTGGTTCAAGTACTGAGAGGCAGCTGCATTAGCAGCCGCTATGGCTGAAAGTTCAAGGCGAGTTTCGCGCAAAACTGTAGCCGTGTAGTTGAAGCAAGGGCTGACGTTGAGAGACACTTGTCCGTTGGCTGGCACCTGCACCACCTGGTATGAGTGTCGAAAAGAGTATTGCATTGCATTGCAAATTGTCACAGATGAGTGGAGGTTACTATGATTCAAATAAACACATTCTAAGTACGTTCACGTAAAAGAAAAGTAACACAACACAATATTTCTTTTAAAAAAATAACCGAGCCACTTACGTATACACCGTCCGCGCTGTTCAGTGCCTTGATCGAATTTCGCGTGCTTTGGTTGAGGCTCATTCTTCTACTTCCAGTATTGCTCTTGTCGTTGTCCTCCTGCCCTTCTTGTTGCGAAGCTGCCACTTGGGACATTTTCGCCGCGAGCCGCTCTCGAGCAGCATCAACTGCTCGCAAAGACGGTGATGAAGGTGGAGGCGTGTACGGCTCATCGGGCGATGGCGGAAGACGACTGCTCCTACCGCTAGAATTGCTGCTATTGCTTCTTCTGTTGCTGCTGCTGCTAGTGCTTGAAATGTTGGTGCGGATGGCAGGTGGGCGCCCAAAAGGCCGTGGCTCTTCTGAAACTCGTAAATTGCTAGCACTGACGGCATCTGTATTGGCAGTATCATTGTCCACTTCTGGAAGGCTCTCCCCGTTGTCTTTCTCACGGCGCCGTACGGCCATCAGAAGGGGTTCAGAATGGTCGTTGTGTAGCACGAGCGGGGAAGTCAATTCAAGCAACGTCCATTCTGGGCTGCTGCTGCTGCTGGTTGGAGAAGAAACTATAGCACCCCACTGTAGAGGTCGAGTAGATACTACCGCCCATACACCTCCGCTACCACTGCTGTTTTTGGCAACTATGGCACTGCCATCACTACTAGCAGTAGCAGCGGTCGTAGCATCAGTGGTGGTAGTCAGAGGCGCAAAGACAGCAGCCAATGAACGATGGCGAGCACGCGCACTCCGTACCGCCACCTCAGCACACTGCACTGATGCAGCGCTGAAACTCCCCGTGGCATTGAGCGCATGAGCCAGAGGAGAAGACCGCTTCCTGCCTGATGCAGCAATGGGGTAACGCTGACGAGGCGAGGAATTGAGTGCGGGTCCTATTCCATGAGATACACTACCTGAGTCTAGGCTGCCGCCTACAGTACTGCTGCTGCTGCTACTGCTGCTGCAGTCCATGCTGCTATTAATACTGCTAGTACCATCATCATGATTGCTTCCGCTACTCTCGTTATCGTCATCTTTGGTGCTGGTATCAGCAAAAGAGTCAAACAACACAGCTCCCGTGCGAAGCGATAAGAGCGCTGGCGACGACCACTCATAGTTTCCAGCTGCTGGTCGCGATTGCACGGCGAGAAACGGAGCACCGTCACCTATGCCTGCTAGAGCATGACTGGCCCGGCGTTGTTGTGCATTTTGCGCCTGAGTGGGTAAAGGATTCGCCTTTGAGCTCACTGCCGAGTTTGGTGATTCGGCGAACTTTGACCTAATTGCAGCTGCTGCAGCCGTTGCACTTCCCTCTGTTGTTCCTGTTGCAGTTGTTGATGAAGCATCCCTGGCAATGGATTCAGCAGCAGCTACAACTGCGGAGTCAAGCTGAAAGTCTATGTCAGGAAGCAGCACGAACGTGTCAACTAAGGTGCTGGCAGAGACGACAGCACTATGAGCTTGACCACATGTAGCCAAGGCACTGTTTATGATGGTAGAAGCTGTAGACGCAGCTGGAGTGCGATTCAAGATGTCCACTTGCTGCGGGCGCTCTCGGTCCTGGTCCTTGTCTTGCTCAGGGCTAGAGTGCACGTGAAGCGAGGCCGTAGCAGTGCCATCTTTTTGAGAAGCAGCAGGTCCTTCTAGTGCTGCCGACGATGACGCTACGACCGCCCCCGCTGATGCAGTGGCTGCTGCTGCAGCAGCTGTGACGGCAGCAGCTGCCCCCATAGATAGCACGCAGAGGCGCACTTCCATGGAGTGTGGCAGCGTGCAGCGCAGCGCAAATTTACCGCGAAGGGTAATCACAGTCTGCAAGCCATGTTTCTGCACCGTTACCATGAGTGCACACGCCACCGTGCCACCGCTGATTGCACCGCTACTAGCGGCAGCATCGTGGTCGCGGAGTACACTCACGCGCTGAGTTACTGATTCAGTGCTGCTTGAGAGGGTGCTACGATCAATGCGTACTGGCTCTGACCAGGCTCCAGGAACACAAGAACGTCTGCTTTCACCGTTGTCCGATATTACATCATTGCGGCGGTGGTTGCGATTAGTACTGTTCGATGTGAGAGCAAACCTTAAACTTAAACCAGCTCCACGGCTGTAGTCTTCTACAGCCTTTGTGCTGCTGCGACCAAAAGAAGTGCTGCTTTCCCTCGACCATATTGGATCGTTCGGAAGCTCACGCCAGCTGTACCCGCAACTTTTGCCTGAGCCCACTACGAGAGATTCTGCTGTGGCCTGCTGCCCAAACCACAGGGGTTCATTCGTGGCATTTTCAATCATGTACCGTAAGCTGTCATTTGTGCTGGTGTTGGTGCTAGTCGGAATGCCAGGAGTAACCAAAGATGAATCCACATGATTCACGTCACTTGCAGGATCAATGCTAACAAGACCTTCATCGCTGCTATCGCCATTTTGGCGATTCTGATCATGACCTTCATGCACGTTGTGCGATGGTGTAGGAGGCGGCTGAAACATAGTGGCAAGTTCGTTTCCCACTACTTTAAACGCTTTCAAAAGCCTCGGGGAAGCGCGCATGTGGGCACTGTCACCAGCGGAACAAGTGACTGCTGTGGTGGCAAAGTACGAAGTTGCACCTCGAGGAAGCGTGCGCACCCAAAGGGATGCCCTTGGCACCGAAGCCTGCAGGTTTCGAATGGGTTGCACCCCGAAAAAAAAAGTTAAAAGGAGCTTTGAGAATAAAACACAAAATGTAACAAAACGAAGACACGAAGAACATCGTATAGAACTATCCATCTTTATATTTCTCATTTTTTATTTCTGATGTGGAATAATTGCTATTATTTACGTACCACACAGGCCGAGGTTAAGGTCGCAAAATCATGCACTTTCACACTTAGGTCTCCGTCCACAAACAAGGACGGTGCCACTAAGCTGGCCCAGGTACCGCTGGCCACGCTCAAAGATGCCCCAAAGGAGGAAGTATCGAATTGAACCAAGGCCTCGGGCGGTCGGCATATATTACCGTTCTCCAACATCAGTGTGCTGTGGCCACTGTAACTTCGGCTGTTGCGTCTGGTCCTGTTCGCAGATTCCTCGGGGTCAAGGTTCGACAACAGTTGCCCCGCTGGAGAGAGGAAATTGACTCGCATTGTTCGAGCACGCCAGCTGAAAGCCAGTAGAGGCAAATCTTCGACAGAAGCAATCCCCAGGCTTGGAATGAAGAGTTGCGGTAGAGCTTGCTTCAGGTCTGCTGGTTCCCTGCTCCCCAGTGTTTCAGAGCTCATTCTTCTGGTGAGATCAGGACAAGCCCAGAGGAGGCGCCATTCAGAGGCCGGCTGGTTGGGAGGTACCAAATATTTCAAGCTGGAACGATGCGAGTGGTCCTTACACCACGCGGCGTACTCGCCCCCTTCCAACCAAGACGCCCATACGGGGTCTGTGGCAGAGCCAATGCCAGTGTTGGCGTCCGCATCGTAACCACCTCCTGGAAAGGCAGTACCTCTTTGCATGCCAATGCCGTCCTCTTGGCTTAGGCCGCGGTCTCCAGTTTGAGTGAACACCTCTGGCTTGGAACTAGTCGAGTAGTGCCGCTGTTGGTGGGTTACAGGGGGTGGATCTACGGCCACCAACGGCACCGAGAGGAGTGCGCTTTGCACCCACATGTGGGTCGTTGGATCGCGCCGCTCAAAGCTCAAGTGAACCACAGCGAGCGCATTTCTATTGTTGCTTTCTTGAGACGACAGAGTGGAATGATGGTGGCGGTGGGAGCGTTTGTTGTACTGGGCGTCTCTTGAAGCCAACAGAGCTTTGGGAATGGCCAATTGCTTCATCTCGAGACGAAGAACCTGCGACGAGTAAACCACCAGGATAAACTTATATTGAAATGAAATGACCATGATCAAAAACAAATAAAAGAAAAGATAAGATAACATGTCACCAGCATGAAATCATTCCTATTATTATCATTATCATTCAAAAACTCACCGATCGCGGGGTTCCGTACGCCCAGTGTGCACACGCAAACCACTCTTCAACGGCTAAACATTCGGATCGCGCCAGTGTTGCCGCGCGGTGCTGTTCTGAAACCGAAGGCATAGCGGAGTGCACAGATCCACCACCGCTACTGCCACTGCCACTGCTGCTGTTAGTACTGCTACTGCTACTTTGACCGTCCTTGTGGCCAGCATGGGCCAGGCATGGATTCTGGTGGTGTGGTTTCCTCAGAAAAGGCTGCTGTGGAGCTATCCAAAAGTGCTGTGCTGCATTGGCTTCAGCAGTCGCTCTTGGGTCAATTTGCGCATGCACATCAGCTGAGCTCCCACTTGAGGCAGAAGAGTTCTTGCCGAAGAGTAAAACACCCAATGGAGGCGGGAATTGCTGCGCCATCTCACGACGGCCTCGGGCCTGGTAGTTCCGATGCAACGAACCAAGACGGCGATCAGCAAAGACGTCGAGTGGAACACCAAGTTGCACCCGGTGCGTTGTTGCATTTGGAGTGGGCGGTGGGACTAGTGCTGGATGCGGGCGCTTACGAGGTTGCAAGGGCACATTACTGGGTGAAATGCTTCCTGATTGTGTAAGCAACGATGGTGGTGGCACCGATGGTGGTGGGAGATTAAGTGTGTTCACCAAAGCACTTGCCACAGCGAAAAACACTTGAAATCGTTCAGCTGAGAGATTGACGCTTAGCTCGTCGCATTCTACTGCCAGGTCCACTAATGCCATGGGTCGCAATTCGTTGAGTATTTGACCGCGCAGCGCCAGGCTTAACTCGCAAGGTGGCACAAAGCACGCGTCAGCGTCAACGCAATCGAGTTCTCTCGCCAATGCAAATGGGAGTACATTACCAGTAGTATGACGACTCCTGTGGCTGTAAATGTTGCTTTTTGCATTGCTAACGTCGTTGGCGTTATCATCATCAGTCACATGAGGATCGCGGCGGCGGCGGTAGTCTGTGCGAAACTCCAAACTACAGCCTAGAGCATTGAGCATAATTTCGTCTTCTGCAACCGGACGCGGCATACCACGTGAAGCTGGGCAAGACCTCTTTGTCTTTCTCTCTTTGAAATCGCCGTCGTTCAAGCCTTCATTCTCGTCAGTATCTTCATCACCACTGCTTGAAGTACTTGAGTCCGTGCTTGCACTGCCACTGTCGCTCTCTGCACAACCTCCATGTTTATCGTGCTCGCGCAACTTAGACGTATCCCCGAAAGCAGCACCCGCGGTGGTGGCAGAAGGTGTTGAAGCTGGTGTGCCTGCACGAAAGTCTCCGTGATTCATTGGAAGAGCTTTCTTCTTGTTCAAGAACACGTGCGAGATGGTAAAAATAGCCGCTGCACCCTGCTTTCCTTCTGCGTCGGTAGCTGCTACCATCTGAATTTGCCGCGACAGAAATTTAACCGACACGTTTCCAAGAAAGGACGAATTGGCCGTGGCTGCACTGTCATGACGGTTGCGATCGTGGGCCACATATCGAGTGCCCATACGAAGAGGCAGCGGGTAACGCAAAGGAGTCAGATATTTTGCATCTGCCTCTTCCTCAGCTGCTACTGCAGCAGCTGCCACAGCAGCATCGCTTTCATTATCTGTACTGCTTGCTGTGCTGGCAGAACTACGTGTCGCTGTGCTGCTGGGAATCCCCTGCGACGCAAACTGCATCAAAGCCGCCAGGACCGCGGGAGAAGCAAACATGAACACAGGCCGGAGCTGCGCCAGAACATCGTTTGGCAAGTGTCCGTTGGACTCTGTGGTCCAATCCACGCGCAGAAGAGGCTCATTCGCTGGCGAAGTTGCACAAGAGCTGTGGTCACTGGTACAGCTACCGGTTTCGTTATCAGTGCTTCGAGAGCGGCCATTGCTTGCTGACTCCGCAGCTAATCCAAACAGAGCGACACCTTGTGACGAAGTCGCCGACGATGATGATGCATGAGGCCAACAGCGGATCGCACAGTTGTCGACCGTGATTGAACTTGAGCCGGGTGAAGTACCCGCTATGGCGACGTGCGACGTCCGGAGATCCAGAAGCGGTATGACGTGGGCACTTCTGGTAGTGTTCTCACCGCTCGATGAGCTTGGTCGAAACATCGACAGGTGCGTCATTGAAGTTGACATAGGCGTGGAAGGTGCAGGCCGGGGTGAAAAGAGAGTTACCTTTACCTCAGGAGCAGAAAAAGAGTAATTGATGCACAGTTGTTTTGGTAAAAGAGTTGTCGCTGATTTTAAAGCTGGATTATTTTGATCTCCTTGTTCATAAGAAGCAAGGTCATTTGGTGAGCTTGCTCGCCGTCCTCGATATTGCTGCGAAGGCTCCAGGGATGTGGGATATGTATAACTAGAGTCTTCATCGTCCTCGACCTCGCCATCGCCTTCCTCTACCTCTTCCGAAGTGCTTGCTTGAGCTTCTGCCCCTTTAAGATCACCTGACTTTGCAGCTGATCGTCGGTTACTGCGCTTACCGGTATCCTCTGGCAAGATTGGCTCAGTAGCACGTGGCAATTGTTGGATTCGCGCAACGTGGGCTGCCCTTGTGCTTGCTACACTACGCGCAGCGTCTCTCACTGAAACCAGGAGACTTAAACATGCTGCGTACTGGTCCGGCTGGCAAGTGAAGATGGCGGGCGACGCTTCAACCACTAGGCGAAGCTACAAAAGTGCAACAAGACAAGTATTTAGACAATATCAACACAATAGTTATACACGCATGAGACTAGTCCCATGCAAATATCCAAAACCATTACGTACAGGCACACTCGATATAACTGTATCATTTTCATTGAATAGGAAATCAATAAAACGTAAAGGAGTACAAAAATCAAAAACTAAGGTATATAAAAATACCTGAGCGGCAGTTGTAACATTATCAGGGCCGTAAGGAATCTCTTCTGCAATCACTGAAAATTCAAAAGGGTCACCGAAGAGCACTTCTTGGGCCATGGCGTAGCATTCCAAACTTTCGAAGTAAGATGCTGTAGGGCCTACAATGATGCGCGAGTATCACAACAGAAAAGCAAACGTAATGCAATGATATCAAATTCATGCATGTAATTCATTTGCACAAGACGAAATCCAAGTGACGCTCTTTGTAGCGTTTACCTTGAAGAACTATGCTGCCCGGTGAACTGACGTCACCCAAGGCTGTCCCACTTCGGAGGCGTGAGCGGCGCTTCCAAGATACAGTCGCCACGTCCATCGGTCCCACCACACCTGCTATACGGAAGGGCTCTGCATTGACTTCAGCATGCTCTCGCATTGGGTTGCTAGCATGAGTTGAATCCGCGGATAGCCCTGGCTTTGTTGTGGTATCATGTGATTTGGCCGATACGGTTAAAGTCCATTGAAACGCAGCGATAGCACTCCAATCATTCGTCTGCATGCGGGTGTACACCACGAGCATCCGAAGTGTCTGCACTTCAAAAGTCAAATATGGCAAAAAGCATTCAGAGCCTTCGGCAGGAGCATTCGCTGTAGCGTGCAACGGTGCTGACTTAGAGGGCGCGGCGTTTTCAGTCTTGATATCAGTCATCGCTACCGGTACCACTCGGGGCACAAGGCCATGCAAGAGATCGGCAATGGCAGCTAAAGTGGGCAAGTGAAGCAAAACGTCCGACTTACGAAGCTTCAAATGGGCCTTTGGCCGCTGCACTAACTTTGAATGCGGCAGTTCTGTTGCTTCTGTCGACGTCGACTCCGGATTGCTCAGTGCGGTCTCGCGCTGAACTTGTGCTTCAAACCATAAATGCTGACGGCTGTCACTCCTTTCGGTGCACAGCCAAGGCCATGGAGCATGTGCAGCAGTCTCCGAAGGTGTGCGTTTCGGCAACAGGTGTGGTCGCGATACTCCGAGCCCCAAGGCTAGTGAAAGTGCGCGGGGCGCTAGTTCACTTGTTGTCAAAGGATCACCAATGTAAGCTGTGATCAATGGCGCCAGAGTGTTCAAACTGCGAAGCGTTGTAAAATACGCAATGGCATCACTAGCAGACGGCTCAGAGGTAAAAATGGCGAGAAGCAAAAGTCCGAGCGGCGACTGATGATGAGGCTTTGACCAATCTTCTTCGCAAGCTCCCAGGCTTCCAATCACAAAGCGATATGTTTGCACTTGATTGAAAGATGGATTATTGTCGATACTTTCTGAGGAAGTGGCACTTGCTGGCAAAAATGATGCATGAGCATGATGGCTCATACGAGATAACATTTCCCAGCGATCTGACCCTGTGCACTGCCCACCGAACTCTTCAGTAAATGATGATTGAATATTGTGAAACGCGACACGAAATGTATGAGAAGTTCGATTGTCAACACCGCCCACCTGACTTGCTGAACTTGATCTTAATTTCAGAGCTAACGAAAACTTCGAAACACTGGCTTCGAAAAAGATCGGTTGGAACGATGGTTTCGTCGTCGGCGGTGGCGGGTCGGTGTTCTTCTCTGGGACAAATGTTTCAACTTGCCTAAACACTTCATCAAAACACAGGTCTAGACGTTTACGGTGCCCGGCGGCTGGGATCACAGAAATAGATGCCTGATCTTTAATTTCTGGAGATAGAGACGACGTTGTATTTGAAATTGCGCTGTCGTCCAGTGAAGTCATTACGTTGTCGATTTTCCTCATTTGACTGAACTGCGCTCGCATTTTAGTATTCACTTCCAATGATCGTAGAAAAGCGGACAATATGGCAACCTTCGTAGCGTCCAAATCGATGCACACGTCTGAAGAATTTACGCTAATGGACACAATTTCATTAACAACTCGATCACCATCATATGTCCTCGGCTCTTTGAGTGGCAATTTCAGAGGAATTTTAGCACGAGTAGTACATTTACTCAAGAAAAATATCTCATGATTACTGCTTGGTAAGTGCAGATCGCGCCCACCGTAAAACCTGTAGGCACACATGCAACAATTTCATCACATATACGGGTCATTCCTGACCAAAGTGATCAAAATGTACTGAAGGAAGCAACAAAAGACTTACGGTACAGTGTTCCCCAAAAGTTTGCTTCCAGTCATGGTCATGAAACAGTCCAAGTGCATCTGCTCGCTGGCACTCGCTTTTACGACACTAACTTCTGGGGACTTGAACAATAGATGAGGTGATAGCCACAACAGCCATGCAGATGTCTGGATATTTGGAACCACGGCAAACTCAGTCATGTCCAATGGAGCTGCAACGTGGGCATTCTTCTTCAGCGCCTTTGTTGACGACGAGGACTGCATTGCGATGGCGTCAAAAAAAGATGATGACATAGCACCAAGGGCAGCAAATGCAAGCGTGGCATTCTGCACGTCAAAATGAGCTTCGCCAATCGATGCATCGCATCGTAGAGTTGGCACCGCTAAATCGGAAGGAGGGTTCGTTTGCGTGGTCAATCTCTTACTCAAGATTTGGTAGCCAGAAAGTTGGCGCACACTATCTAAAAACTTATTTGAAGGGTTTTCAATCTTTACATTCCCCGAAATAAAAGGACAGGATGTTCTGCTTAAATTACTTCCAGCAGCATGTCGTGTTGAAATTATCGGAAAACGATTTACACTGGTAGAATCGCTCTTCTTGAGAGATAATAAGCCCAAGTTGCCACGTACAGCAAAAACTGCAGTATGCTCAATGCCCTTCTCTTCACGAGCGCCCTGCGCAGAAGCCTGAAACGCCAAGTCGCTCGTGCACATTTCAAGTGCACCTGCCATTTGAAGGCAAGAATGCCGTGATGCCGAGTTGAGTTGCTGCTGGTTGCCTAGGTGGAGTTCAAGAGCTTGGGCTTTCCCCAACTTTGTGAGCAATTGAGCAGCGTTCAAAAATTCACTTAGTGCGTGTATACTTTCCAAGCTTAAGGTTGCATTGATACTAGAAGCTTTAGCTTCAAAGCTGCTATCCACAAGAACTTTGACAGATGCACAATGAAGTCGCTCCAAAAATGCCGTCGTGATGCTTGATTGGAGCGATAGTCCATCAATGCGAAAAATACACCCATTCATACCATCCAATGCACTACATAAATGGTGGTCAACTGAGCGCGATGGCAAAAATTCAGAATCACTGCCTCCAGGAAACCCAAATCGGTCCGTATGTTTGACTTCAAAAGAGCTCCATCGTACACATACGTCTTCTGTTGTTCCATTCGCCAGCTTGCTAGCAGATTGAGCATATTTCTTGGCACATTCTTCGCTCATTTCGACCATACTATAGGCAAGCTGGGGTTGTTTCACTTGCATAGCTGTAGCTGCGGAGAACACTCCAGAGATATCAGGTTCAACGCGAACAGAAGTAATGTCTCGGAAGTGAGTCGTGGTTATGGCTGCACAATCAACATAGTAATAGTGCACGCAATGGCTTGGCTCTCGCACTAATGAAGTTCTCGTTTCTTTCTGCTTGGACGATTCGAACGACCCCGAAGATGTCATTTCGAACAATTTCCCTGTTGAATTGAAGGGAGCCTCTGTCAAGAATCCATGGAGGTGATCAACAACCTTCTCACTCCAATTCACTTCAGTGACGCCGACACGAATATCCATGGAAAGTCCAACCGAACTCTGAGGTGCTTCTCCATTACTGTTAGGTTGATCTGCATTCACCTCATTTGCAATATCCGAATCTTGCGATAGCTTGTTCGAAACGCTAATAAAACGAGCCTCCAAAGCGGCCCCTTTCACTGGTTCAACCTCCATATTTGCAGAACTGGACGTATGAAGAGCTTCTCCAAGAGTAGAATCATCGCAACGCAAAAGTGTGTAGTTCGTCAACAAGTGCTCAGCTGACCGAGACAAAAACGACTCTGTTGGTAAGGAGGACGAGTCAGCCCGCCCGACTTCCAACAATTGCGGAGGCATTGCCATGGAGGAAGACAGTGACTTTAAAAGAGCCCCTGTAGGGCTAACTGAGGCGCCGCAGATTTGAAGTTTCGTGTCTAAGAAACTGAGCCCACCGCCATTCAGCTGATGCGAATCAATAATACAACCCTTGAGCTCAAACCGGAGGAAAGATTTAGGCAAGCGATTATCGTGCGATGCAACTTCCGAGCGACCAGCCTCGCGTTTTCTGCTTTGCGAATGAGGCGATTCCGCTTTCCTTTGTTGGCTTTTCAGCCCATCAACTTTCACAACTCCTAGCCCGAAAACAGGAACATTTAAGGATTCCTCGGAGCTGTCACTTTCGTCGCCTTCTTCAGTGAGGCCAGCTTCTGATGTACCATGCGTTGACCCCTCGACTGGTGTGCTATCTCCTAGATCACCATCAGCGTTCGCAGAATGTCGCAACAAATCGACTGTGACGCACGGGAGAGAGACGCTCACAATAACCAAACTATGGTCAGCTTTCTTCACACCAACGTCGGTAGATTTAGATCCAGTTGAATTCAAACCGACCTCATGTTTTGCTTCCGAGATCACGTTATCCATTGCTTCTCCATTTACATTATCCTTGAAGAAAATTCGACTGAGCCAGCTTCTACTTTGCAGAGGAGGATCGAGTTCTGGTGCTGCTTGCAATACTTCTGGGAGTGCAGCCTTGGCTTGACTCGGGTCAGATTCAGCATGGTTCCGAGGGGAATTTCTAGGAACAGCTTTAGTGTTGCGCTTAAGCGGTTTGGGTGAATGATGTGCATTCAACGCACTGTGCTCTTTGGGCCCACTTGTTAAACTCACAAGACTGTGAAGCATGCTGATCTGGCGCTCACTGAACGAGAAGTTAAGCGCAGCACAGTGCACATCAGCGACCAAATTAGGCATGGGCATTTCGGACGGAAGCACCTGCGTTGCAGCTGATGTAGTGTTGGCAGACGCATCATCTGTCGAGTATTTCTCTGCCAGTGGATCTACAAGGGTCAAGTCCGGTCTCGACCAACCGGGCATGGGCACCCAAAGCTCGTCTCGGTCATCGAAGGGGCCATCTTGGGTGTATACAGGATCCTGGTCGTCTTTGCGTACCCACGGGCGTCTCACTTCGCCAGCGAGAGCGCGGCCGCAGTTTGAGGCGCACGGTAACTTGAAAACTGGGGCAAGCTTCGGAGTGCTCGTCTTTTCCGCTGACCCTGCGCCATCGGCAAAGGACCTCCCGTCGACTCCAGCCCAGCCGTAGGCATCATCGAAGTACCCAGAAGAAATGTCGCCGGAGCCATAGGCTGCTAACGAATCTTGGTCTGCTTGAGTGCCCTCTGACAATATTCGATTTCCCAGTTGCTCGCGCTCGAGCCTTTCGAAGGCGGGGCGCCGCTCCAGCGGAATCTGCAGCCGCACGGTAAGCGACACACGGTCAAGCAAAGGTCGTTCGTAGCCAACAATGCTACGTGCACGCTTGTTGGACGGGGTGTTTCCGGGAGTGTACCGATCCAGGCATACGGTAAGTTGCTTGGCTTCCACTAGCTTGTGCACTAGTTGGTAAGGCCCAAACAGGTTAAGCCAGCGGCATTCCCACCCAAGGTCTGGGTCTGCGGAGTGTACACGAAACGACGGTAAAGTCGCTGACAGAACCACTTCGCCGTCGTCTAGTTTCAGCACAAGGTTTTCAACTGTCAGTGATATATTCGCTAGAGCCCTTGTAATAAGAGTTTGAGTCCAGCTAGGGGCTGAAGCTGCTTCAGAAGCAACGGCAGCAGCGGCAGCGTCAACATCCGCATCACCAGGATCGCTGTGAGTGTCATCTGATGAGTGCTCATCGTGGCTACCTGCCCTAGCTTCACTCTTCCTAGCACTGGCTGCATCTCCTTTGGTGGGTACCACCACAATCTCAACCGTGTGAAACTTGATTTCAATTGGCTTGGAGGTCAAGCGAGTCCAAGGGATGTGGATACGCAGCTCTTTAATAAATCCGCGATCAAGGTCAAAAGCCATAGGAATACCCAGCAGTTCTTGAACCACATCTTTACGGAGCTCTAGATTCTCAAGCACGAGGTCGCCTCCAAGCAACCCGAGACTATCCAATTCAATGCCTTCGATGAAGCGAGACAGCTGGCTTTGAATTGTCGTCGCAATCAGCCGCTTGAGTGGGGTTAAAGAGAGGACGTTTGAAAGCAAGTTCTGCATGGCTTTCGAGTTAAGCTACGTAGATGGAAAATTAAGTCAGCTTCTTACAAGGGCATGCTCTCCGCTGTCACCATTTTGCATCAGGCAGAGCCCCGACCCATCATGCGTGCTTCACTAAGAAGTCAGAGATTGACGATTGACATGACGACGACAAGACGACGACATTTTTGGGACAATCTCCCCTGTAACCTATTATGCCTCAATGACGACGACAAGACGACGACATTTTTGGGACAATCTCCCCTGTAACCTATTATGCCTCACTCCTCACTTGTCACTTGTTTTTCTTTTCTTACTTGAGATTTTGCTGCGTATGTATCAAGGAGGCATACAACTAGGCCATAAGCGCCCTGTTAAACAACGCCCACCTGACTATAAGATATAGTATGGCAGCACCCACGGGCTTCAACAGGAGGTTTCAGTTCCCTCCTTCCCTCCTGCCTCCTTTTGGCAAAAAATTGACTTACCCATTTTTTTGACGAGCCGCCGTAAAGGTTTACCCACTCCCACTAAGCAGTTAAAGGTTCGTAGCTCTCGGTATTGGCGAACACCGTATCAAAAGGCAACTCCTCGCTTAATTATGGGTCCAAATCGCATAATTCTTCGCGCAGCAAGAAGGTAGAAGTTTTAATCACCAAGTAAAGGATCGTGGTGCTGCGTGTTATTTATGTATGAAATATTATCACTACACTCCCATATGAAAAGTTCATACTGAGACTAAAGGAAATAAAAAGTTTCATAAAAGAAAAGCCTTCCAGTGCACATTAGCATATGCCACGAATGATGCCATATGAGACCCGCAGAAGCCACAACCAGGCAACGGACACTAGTCAGAGAATGAGCTCGTCGGTATCAAACAAAGCAAAAGGTTGCAGAAGACTACATTCGCTCTAGAGCCAAGCACATGTAACCATGCGCATTGTTGTTTAAAAGGAATAGCAACGGCAACTTTCTACTCAGGCAGTACGTCCTTCAAAAACGAAAGCTGCGGCTCTGCTGCTCGAACTTCTGCCAGATCAACGTAGCGCAACTGTGAATTACAACAAAAGAAAAAACTCTTGTAAGACGCAAAGTAGAAGCGAGTCGCACGTGAAGTTTGAGAGAGTAAGCTTGCGCATAGAAAAGCAGTTTAGACAGTAAGGTTCGAAGGATTGGCGATGGAGTGTGACGAGAGAGAGAGAGAGCACCTACCTGCCGGCGATCTGCCTCCTGCGACTTTTTGTACCCATCTCGAGCTAACTTCGCCAAGAAAAGTTCCGTAGCCTTCCCAACTAACATCACTGCTTCCGCCTTGGATTGTACAGCGCACGTATTGGGGCGACAGAGTAAGTTTTTTGTCTACAGCAGTTAATATGGTAAGGTAATGCGCATCTGCACAATTATCAGTAGCACCTGAATATTTTTGACGTCCTTATCGAGCTTCATAATGCGCTTGATAGCATTGCGGGGGATACTTGAGTCACTCTCATCTGCTTTCGTATGTTTTCTTTTGCTAGGCTCAGCTGCCACCTCCTCGCCTTCTTCGCGTGCGCGCTTCGGCTCTGGCTCATGCTCTTGCTCACTCATGGTAGATAGATTTGGTTAATAAATTAGTTTTAGCAAGTTCTACTATAGCGTGAAATATATATATTTGATAATCGTATTTTCCAAGAGCTAAGTCCAGCACGTATCAGAACGCAGCGAATCCTGCTCCAAGCTTTAAACTTCTTGTGGCTAGCCTTGCTGTCTAGCGGTCTACTATACTTGATGTCGTATGCTACCTTCGTCGTGCTCGTGGTTGTCTTCGGCAAAATCAGAGCCGCCAAAGCTCTTGCGAACCAGATAAGAAATATTGTTTTCTAATGTTGATGTCTCAAAAAAAAATTTATCGCGGCACACCTTGCACCACCTCTCGTGCCTTGCCCTACTCAGCTCCTGAATGATCCCCACATATCACAACTACCCCCTTTATTGAATTGTTTATTCAAATACAACCGATATCCCCGTTGCTCTTCTCAGTACAACCGAACGCGAAGAACTACGAGAGCTAATAATACAGTAAAGCAAAAAACAAGCCAGGTCAACTTCAAGGAATGGCGTGCTATAGCAGAGGATAGGTCGGAGTGGAGATCGCGGACGTACTCGAATCCTATGCCTCCTTCCGAGCATTGATCCTAGAGGGTTCATGAGATTAAAGATGAACATTGCATTACGCAAAAGGACACTCAGCCCAGTCAGACTTGTTCTGGAGGATTCATTAATACGTAGTTTTTTTGCTATTTGCTGATGTTTCTTTGCTATTGGGGAGTATAATCTAATCTAATCTAAGCCAGGCGCAGTTCTGGTAATGTCAGACTTCGTTATTGGTAAAGTCCAATCAAGTGGATTGTGGGCATATGCCGCTGCCTGAAGGGTCGCTAGTAAGGAAAAACTCGAGCGTGGGGCCGCTGCTGAGCACCGAGCGCGGCATAAACGAAGAGGTCCACTCAGTGCCGTCCACCAACAATTTCTCGACGAAGTACATGCCAGGGCCCTGGTTGTGCGCCACGACATTCAGCGTGGTAAAGTTCGAAACAGCAGCAGCCTGGTTTGAAGCTCCCTCTGCTGTAGCTGTCGCTGAAGTAATTGTCTGGGCAAACGTGTTGAGACGAATGGTGGCGTTCGCAACGCGTGGCGCCCCAATCAGAAAAGTTCCACCCGTGCCTGCATTCGGAAAGAAGCCGAGGCTCGCAAAGAGCAACCAAGTGGTCATGGCACCGTAGTCGTCGTTGCCTGGTATACCCGCAGGATCGTTGCTGTAGTGCAACTCCGTCATGCGCCTCGACCAATACTGCGTCGCCGAACAATTGGGGCCGTAATTGAACAAGAATGGGTTCAAAAGGTTGTGTTCGTTGCCCGCCCAGTAGTAATTGTTTGGCTTCGTTTCCTTGAAGTCGATGCCTGCGGCCACATTAGGGGTCGATTTCGCCATGACGTCGTTCAACGTGTCGTGGAAACCTTGAGGCGAGGAATGCAACGCAACCAAGCCAGGCACGTCGTGTGGGGCCCAAAAGGCATAATGCCACGCGTCTCCTTCTCGGAAATACTTTGAACCAATTGCTACATGGGTTGCCCCAACAGGGCATACCAGAGGCTCATTGGCGAAGTCATCGTCGTCGACTACATCCTTAGTGACGATAGGTAACATGCTGGAGTAGTTGCCAGTGCCGTTGGAGCGTGGGCACATGTAGGCATTTTCGCGGCTGAAGACGTTTTGGTAATTGGCTGCACGTTCCAGAGCAGCTTGAGCCGTTTGCGAAAGAGAATCTGGGTCTAGACCACCGTTTGCATCAGATCCAAGATCTGCCAAACGCTGTGAGAGAATGCCAAGAAGGTAGTCGTCATAAGCATAGGTGAGCGTCGACACAGCTGCTTGATCGTCAACTTCAAAGGATACAAACCCACGGTCCAAGTAGTGTGCTAGGTCCTTGCGCCCCATGAAGGCACCTTCTACCGTGGCTTGCTGCTGGAGGGCAGGCTGCGCTGCGGCGGCTGCTGCCACGGCAGCTGCTGCCCATGTGCCACAAGGATATGCCCCCTTTCTTGGGGTGCTACTGACGCGCATGGTGCTGTCTGCAGACTCGGATGGCTCGTCTGTGAAGACAAGAAGAGCGTCCACTAGCAACGACGCTGCGTGGTTGCCAATCATGCAAGCGCCTTCGTGGTTCGCCAACGGCCAACGCGGGAAAGCACCCTGCTGCTGGGCCATCACAGCCATAGAGCGCATGACCCCCATAGCAACAGGTTCTTGCGTGAGAAGAAGCCAAGGCAAGACCGAGCGGAAAATGTCCCAATTGGACAAGTCGCTGAAGTGAGCTGCCGCGTAAGCTTGAGACGTAGTTGTCCATGCTTCGAATGATGCTGGGTCTGCACTGCTCCCTTTAGACCCTTTCTGCGCTTTTTCTTCACCTTCAAAACGGAGACTGTCTTGTGAGGCAGGGCAGGCCCCAAGGGCTACTGCATCGTCCTCAGCGCTGTGCAACTGTTGGTCCAAGCCCGTGTATTCGCCGTTGGAGGAAGCAGGCTCTGAATATATAGTGGGGGAAAGGTGCGTGCGGTAGTGAGCCGAATGCAGCTGGGTCGGCAGAGTTGGGTCGCCAGGGCTATCGCTCACGCTCAAGCCTGCCAGAGCAGAGCACCATACAGTTTCAGTCGCCGAAACCAGATCTTCAAAGCTGGGGGCCGAGTTGTTGCTGCCTTGAATTGCATTGCCGTTGCTATTCTTGTCACTGCTAGCCTTTTCGCTGGTGTTGGCAATGGCATTAGTGGTGGTAACGTTAACGGCATCTAACGCAACGGCAAGATTCGCACGGGCAAGCGAAGGGGACAGGAAGCTTAAGCCAACGCGAAGCTCGATTGAGGAGCTCACAACCTGCCCTAGCGCGAAAAGAGTGCCGGAGGTCGACGACACAGTTTCGCCTCCTGCCAGGGCATGGCAGCCAAGGTCACGGTCGCATATAGTCCAGTTGCCCACGGTTCCTGACGCCGGAGTTGCTGGTGAGAGCGTGCCATGCACGTAGGCTGTCACGAAGCCACCAGAGAGGCTGCCCTTGAAGTGCACCATGCTGTCAAAAGACTGGCCGTCAGAAGAGAGCGTGAAAGACGCATTGAGGCATGAAGCATCACCGAGGTCATGCGTCGTGTAAGCGCTTGCATGACACACGTCTACCGCTAATGCAGGCGCTGCTGCAGCTGGTAAATCTGCTTCCCCTTTGTTGGTTTCAACAGCCGCTGGAGCTCCACGAAAGGAATAGCGGTGGACACCCGCGTAGGTGCCGATGGCCAGAAGCTCAGCTGTGGCATTTGGACCAAGCAAGTCAACTGAATACCGCCCAGGACTGGCAGTCTCTGAGTCACGTTCGTAAAGTGACCACCAAGCGAGAGGCGTGTCGTCAATGGCCTCGGGCTTCGGGGCGTCTGAGAATCCGAAATCAGCCAGGCGCCACCCAGCTTCGGGTTCCGGATCAAGCATTAAAGGCATCACGCCCACATTTCCGAGATCGACGACACCGGCTCCAACTAGCCGCGTGTGGGAAAATGCCCGCACGAAAGTGTCCGCCCAATTGTAGCCTGAAGCATGCCGCCAACTTACATCGCCCGCGCTGGACGCCGTATCCGGGCCGAGGCGCATGGCACCGAAAGGAAACTGTGCAGCAGGACTGAGAGACCCCACGCCATAGCCGTAACCACCTGTGCCTATGAACGCGTTCACGAGGCCTAACTCCGTGCAGATTGGCGCCATGATTGAATTGCTGAATTGCTGAATCTCGGATTGACGAATCAATCATCAGAACATCGGAACAAACATCAAGGTGAATACAATAGCTCCTCCCTGCACTAGCTAGATCCTTGATGCAGGGGACTCCCTCCCCTGCTTGATATTTACTCATCATGTCGCTGCTTCATTTTGCTGCTTTTATGCCCATCGCTACCGCCGCTGCTTTCCCTTTCATCTCGCTGCTAGTTTGTACTATCAGAGCCTAAATGGCAAGCAACTGATTCATAAGAAGGTCACCACTCTAGGGAGTCCTTCAAACATTGTTTAAGCAGAAACGACCGGGCTGATGGCGCCTCGAGGGCGCGTACTCTTAGGATTAATATTTCTAGGAATCCAGTGTAGTTCATGGGCATTCGGTTTTTGCCGCAGCAATCTCGGAGCAATCGTAGGAAGGAGCAACTGCCAGTTAGATTTGAGCTCGTCAGTGCCTCGATGCCTGCGCACTCAGCTGCTCGCACTACCATGCCCTGAAGGAGTAGACCCGAAACTCTGGAAGGCTCTCTCGAAGCAAAAGCGTGAGAACATGATGGCGATGATTGAAGCAGACAACGGCGAGGCCGACGGCGAAGGGCTTACGACAGAAGGCGCCCAGACATCTCAGCCACGCCTCGGCGAAACTACGGATCTTTTGCCGTCCTGGTCGAAAGCAGACGGCACCATTGACTCCACTCAAGTGCCCGCCGGCTTCCGAGCCGGGTTTGTGAGCATTGTCGGCTACCCCAACGCTGGGAAATCGACACTGATGAACAAGTTGTTAGGCGAAAACTTGAGCATTGCTACCGCGAAAGCTCAAACCACGAGGTATCATGAGTGCTGTGAAACTTCCCTCGTCTTTACCGAGCGATTAGTGGAGATGCTGCATGCAACCTGTCATCAAATGATTAGGGAATGTACTCCTACGAATCGCACGGCGCAGCGCCCCAACTAAGTTTCCTTCACATGTACCCCCTTTTTTTTTTCTCGTCCGCATATGCTTGCCAAATAGGCACCGCATCATGGGCGTAGCTACTGGCCCTGCCTTTCAATTGGTGTATTCCGACACCCCCGGCGTCGTGCAACCCAAATACCGCTTGCATGCTTCTATGATGCGCAGCGTGAAAGCAGCTGTGAGTGACGCAGACGTGTTGCTCGCTGTGGTTGATGCCACGGAGCCACCACCGCAGAGCCTCTCATCGATAACAGCAGCAATTGGGAATGGAGCTGGTGCTGGTGGCAACTTGGCGAGGAGTGGAATTGCGCTTGACGATGTTGTTGAAGCCAACGAGAATGGCCTTGACAGGGAAGATGTTGGACTTAACGAAGATATGGTGGCAGCAGAGGCAGCAGCAGCTGCTGGCATGTCAGAATTGGGCGGTGTCAGTCGTTCAGGGTACGGTAGCGAAGAAGCAAAGGACGACGATTTCTTCTTGAAAGTCCTTTCCACAGCGCACCAGCCAATAGTCCTGGCGTTGAACAAAGGTGAGATGATCATTTACCTGGAGTTTGCTTGTCGTTAACAGTGTTTGTCTGTATATACGATTTCCTAATGCGTTATTGTGTCTTAAGTCTTCCTCGCCTCACTTTCGTTTTTTTTTTTTTCTTCACAGTGGATGCGTTGAGCGGAAGCGAAGTGTCAGCAATCGAAGGTCGTTGGCGTGACTTAGTGCCTAGAGCGCTCATTTTACCGGTGTCTGCTTTGACGGTGAGAATTTTGCACGTCTTTGGTGACTGCGCTTGTTGGTATCACCTCTTAACTGGTTGTGATTTTTAAATACTGTAGTATCATTGCCATCACCATCACCATCATGACATCCGCTATCCCCTTTGCTCTCTTTCGTGCTTGCATCAAGAATGATTCGTGTTCGATTCAAATGTAGTCGAATTCATTCTATTATTTCCCCTGCATTTATTCAGGGCGATAACACGGAAGCGTTACTGCCAGCGCTCACTGAATTGCTGCCAGAATCTTTGCCGCTTTACCATGCGGATACCATCACGGACAAACCAGAGAAATTCTTTGCTTCGGAGGTGAGCAGAGACCTGTTATTTTCGCCCTTGAATTTGATCATCGAGCGGCGGCAACTATGCTTAAAATGTAGGGCTATGACTGCGTTTCTTTTTTTGTTTTCAATTTCCTTCTTTTATATTTGAATCTGTGGCAGATTATCCGCGAAAATATTTTTAATTTGTACGGCAAAGAAGTTCCATTTTCGTGCGAGGTATCTTCAATAGCCCTTTTCAGGCTTACTCTTGTTGAGCTCATGCTAGTCGATGCTAAATTTGGTTGTTTTGGTGAACTCCAGTGGTTGTTTCCACAAGAGATATTACTATTCACTTCTTGCTATTTGCTAATATCTCGTGGCTATGGTCCTATGCATCTTTGGCTGCTGATTGCTTCTCTCCAAAAATTGATTCCTGCTCTCAGGTGCTGGTAACGGCATTTAAGGACACGCCCAAGCTTCTCAAAATCATGTCCACCATCATGGTTTCGCGTGACTCGCAGAAGGGTATTGTGATTGGAGCGAAGGTGCGTGTATTATAAGACACGTGGGAGAAATCGATGGACGATATTGATGCATTTTAGCGTATGCACATGTTTATTTGCATTTAAAGGGAAATGATCCTTCGGTTCACCGCTGCATTCGTTCCGTCTTTGTTCTCGTTTTAATCTTTACTTCTGCAGGGTGCAGCAATTAAACGGTTGAGCACCGAATCCAGAGAAAGTTTGGAAAAGTTTTTCGGCAAGAAAGTGTTCTTAGAAACCAAAGTTGCTGTGAACAAAGACTGGAGGTCGTCCGACGATGCACTCAAAAAGTTTGGCTATGGAGAATAAATGATTGTTTGAGCTCATTTTACTCTGCGCTCTGCTGAAGCGGTTTTATAATTCGCTGGTGTTCAGATGGGCGATGCCTTATTTTAAGCGATATTTTACAAAAACAAAAATTCCTTCATGTAAAATATGAAGTACAAAGGCACTACAACTAGCGCGCGAGCTACGGGCGACTAATTGACTAATAACTCATATAGCCTTGGGTGGTATAAAAATGCCAATATATATGCGCGCTTTCAAAGAGGGAGATGGCCAAAATAGCAAGCTTTACTTCTTTTTGTGTGCATAACACATAGCAGGTTCACGGCTCTCAGCTGTAGTAGTAAAGAGCGAAGGTCGAGGAACCGAGGAATTCTCCGGCGGGTTCCTTTTAGCTCTTAGACCCAAGACGCAACACGCCTAATTGCGATTTTGGCAAACGGCTATGAAATGCCTTTATTATTTTCTTCGAATAGCTACCTAATTCGAACTCGGAAATGATATCCGGGTGATTGCCGATGGAAGTATGGGTATGTATTGGGAAAAATTATTCAAGTATTCATAATACCTAGCTGCCGCTAGGCAAAGCAAAAAAAAACAAATTAAAGCCGCATGAATTAGATCTCTACCATCAAAATTTCTGGAGCGCAATTGGCAGAGCACGGTCATCGTCGGCTACCACCGTGGCGGGGTCCAGGGAGGTGAAACTCAGGTGGGTTTTGTTGCTGAAGTAAGGGTCGCTGTTGGGAGACGTGTACACTTCTTCGCTGAAACTCAGCAGCAAGACAGTGAGCCACCACGACAACCATATCGCAAACCCGATCAAGAGCACCACGCCGCATTTCTTGCCGTATTCCCCGACCCGGTGCGCGAAAAACAAGTCGTTTTCGTCCACTGACTCCACCATGCCTCCGTCCCAGCAGTACTCGCCCACGTGCTCTACGCCGTCCTCAGGAGTCACCACCATGCCAATTCGGTGCGGGTGCTTCTGACAACCGGTGACCCACTGGTTCTCAAACCACATCGCTCCATCCCGGCTGCGCGTGTAGACCCCCCGAAAAGTGATCGCGCCGCGCCGCCACTCTCCATCCCATTCGTTGCCGTCGCGGCCCGTGCCACGATCACGCCACGTGTACCTGAGGTTAAAAAGAATTATGGAAGGCAGCCTCAATGGCACTGAAACATGAGGCTGGAAGGGATCTGAGAAGACTCATTCAGGTTGCAGATTGCATATTCCGTGGAATGTATAGTGTATCGGTTGGCCAAAGCGAAGATACCGATTCCTTGTATTACCTAGTGAATAAATAGGGAGCTCAACCCTGAAGGAAGCATGCAAACGTACTCGATGTCTTATATCTAAAGCCTCACCGCCCCAGGCCGTCTTCTTGGCCGTGCTTGAAGTCTCCTACGTAGCGCGCGCGCCAGGTGACGACTCCAAGGACTGGGTGACCATAGCGCCAAGGCCCTTCGTAAACGTCGCCGCCCACCCAATTCATGCGCGCACTGGGCTGGTCGGCTGGCCTCTTCAAGCTCTTGTGCCATGTCCCTTCAAAGCAATCGCCATTCGGCCACACCCACCTTTAAAGGCAAAACAACGAAGGCATAGAACATAGGAATTGAATTCATGCATGCTTGATGAACGCCAAAGATGACAAATTCTTTGACTAGGGCATCAAAAAGAGTAGAGAGAAGAATTGGCATCATAAAATCCGGAAGGCTATTTCGATTTCTCGACATTACGTCTTCCATTTCACGAGATGTTTTTTTTCAACCCTGAAACAGAATTCATTACCTGCCCTCGATTCCTGTTTTAGCGCCATTCTTTTTTGCGTTGCGTGAAGTGTCTGCCGCTGCTTCTTCGTCCTCGTCTACTTCAGCATCAACCTCTTCAACATCCTTGTTATCGTCACCATCTTCTAGATTTGTGGTATTGGCATGTGCTTTGCTTCCGAACATGTCCGGACCTCGCTTGACTTTGTAACGCTTTTTCCCTTTGGCTGGCATACATCACACACACGAACACACGCGCATGAGAATATGCACACACGCAATTATACTCGAAAATGGACACTGAAATCACGTAAGTCTGATAATTTGCTTTTGTTTTAATTCTTTCTTTTCCTTTTCCTCGTTCATTGTTCAATCTAATACCTGGCTGCAGCGCAGTAGGCGTTTTTCCCAGGGCACCCATAACTTTGAGCTTGTTGGCTCCATCTTTCCATCGCATCTTTGCTCGAGCACTGCTACTCATGGCGGCATTATCACCAACGACATTGTGGTCTTTGGAGGAGCGCTTATTGTTGTTGTTTCTGGGCGTGGTGGCACCGGTGTCGCCGGTAGTAAGGTCAGCAACTAAATTGAACGCTCGCTGCGCTAGGCCAGACGGAGACATGGGCAGTTGCTCTCGCGGCGGAGTCAGTTGGTCTTGAGACGCTGCTGGTACTTCGTTTGTTGTTGTTGAAGCTTTGGTCCTCGGTCGGCTCGGAGAACGCGCACGCCAAGTTGAGCCTTGGGAGCCGATGTCCTCTTCATCTTCATTGTCATGACTACCAGCAGCTGCTGCTGCCGCTGCAAGGGCTGCTGCACTTCGAGGTGTGATGTTTCCTTTCTTCACTAGTTTTGGCACGCCATGAAAGGACGCATGGCGAGCCCAATCGTACTCAAACGACTTGTGCGCAAAGGTAAACCTTCCTGCCCCATGGCGTAAACCTGACCGGAAGTGTCCGACGTATTCGCTCCCTGTAGTGGTGTTGTGTTTGTTATAAATTCATATGTTGCAGTGTACGAGGTGTAAGGTCTAGATAAAAAGAACAATCTCAGTTCGCCGTGGAATTCTATGAAGACAATGAAGCGCGCAGACATAGCTCAGAATGCAGTGAATTATAATCTATAACGTCGCATCTCAACATTAAGGAGGGGCTTGAATTGGTCTCATGCTACCGTTGGCAAAAGTGAAGCGGCCAAGGCCGTGCATCATCCCGTGTTTCCATTCGCCGTCGTATACGTCGCCTGAGTCCCATCTTTGAAACAAGCCCAAGCAAACAAAGTACACATAACAAGAGATCATGGTCTAATTTAAACACACAACGTACCTAACACTAACGTTTCTTTTCTTGAGAGATCATGGTTTGATGTATCATAAAAAATGAGCAAAACCCACTAAAGGTTAGTTTCTGTTCTTCAACAAGTTAAATGGTGTACCGCATGCGGCCACGCCCGTTGGCAGGTCGACCGTCCCAGCGGCGTTTGCCGTCATAGGGAACGCGGCGCCCGACGTCTCGCAAGCCCATGGACAGCTGTTGCTCGCGCGCTTGCGAAAAGAAGTGCCCGCGGTCCGCGTTGTCAGGCACCAACACTTCCACCTGGATTTGAAGACAAGTACACACACGCGTAGTTAACAAAATAAGGTACGTCATTTTCATGCATTGAATTTGCACCGAATATATAGGTCGATATCGTACAGGTTTCTCATAGAAATTTCTCATCATTCATAACAAACATGCGCACCATCGCCCGCACATCGCCAACGCTGAAAGGCGCACACGGCGACCAATGCTTCCTGCCATCCATGGTTTCTCGGTGCCGTAAAAGCACGAAAAATATCACGAAGCACACCACTGCAGAGGCCCCTTCGATGAGGGCCACCCAGGCTAGTGCCATCGGGAGTGCTTTTGAAGTGGAATGAAAGAACCCGAAAGACAAAAGTGCATCAGACGTGCGTACAAACTGAAATACTCAATCAATGATTATATTAGGGAGGAGCAATGGCCATGGCAAGAATACAGATCCAGTCACTCTCTAAAGGATTATAAGATAATCATGCCTTTAGCAAATGCATCTTAATTTCAAATGGAGTATAGGAGTAAATATTCAGCGTTATACACCCTTTCAGTACCTTCTCTCCACGTTTTGCAGACTAAATACTGCACCGCCGTCACTCCGTTGCAGAGTTCACGACTGTCGCAGCGCCCCAAGAGCTCCCAATCTCGCTTATCGAAGTCTTTCACTTCACTTACAGGGCGATTGCCAATTGGGTCGCCGATGGGCAGCACCTGTGAAATGACAAACAAGTTCATTCACAGCGAAGAGGTACATACAAGCGAAAAAAAAAAGAACGCACACTGCGGTAAAAGTGACTTCATTTTGAATACCACACTATGAGCATTGAAATTAAATACAAAATGCCATGCTCGTTAAAATTACCGGGCAGCCGTCCTGCACGGTAGCGTAATTGTCGCAATCGAATCCGTCGAGCACGCAGTCGTTGAAGATGTTTTGGCAAGGATTGTTGGGCTGGGGCCCGCCGTTTGCACCCTTGGCATCGCTCCAATCGCCGCTGCGATAGTCTTGGTTGCGAATCAGGAAGCCACCTTGGCCTGAGCAGGAATGATGCATTGGGAGCCAATTACATGAGTAAATAGAATTGACGCTTCAATACTTATAAAGAAACGACAATCTAAAGGTCTTATCCATTTCTATTCCGTTGAAAAGATCAAATCCCATTGAAATTTCGAAAACGAACATCTCAAATACGGCACAAACATGTTAGAATACGTACCGAATTTCGGGTTGATCGCGCAGCCGCTGCCCGACTCTTCTTCGCATTCGCAACGCAGCTGGGGCATGGCACTCGCGCACACGTGGTAGTTGGACTTGACCATGAAGTCGTAATTGCCGTGAGCTGACAAAAACGTAAACTTACGGCCATTCGCCGATTTCCGCACCGACACCAGGTGGTTAATTTCCGGGGGTGGGTCCCAGCCGCGGCCGTGCAATTCCGCGCCAAAAATTCGCCCGGCATTGATGAACTCTGTCCGGCGCTCGCACAGAAAGCGCGTGTAGCGCCACGCTAAGAACCACACACAGGCCACCGTTATGCCCGCGTTCATCCCACACCAATACACTGGGTGCTTCATGCGTCGAAACCTAAAATGTAGGAATAAACATAGAAACGCAATAGAATAAAGCGAATAAGAAGTAAGAGTAGCAAATTCTACCAATAGCGCTATGAATAGAATGAATGAAACCAAAAAATAAATTTGGACAGAGCCTCGCACCGGCTGGACACGAAGTTGCTGAGTAAGCCTTTTGAAATGGGGCATCGATCTCGGCGTCTCTCTTCGTCCTCGCTTTTGCCGCCGTCGCCATCAACTGAAGAATCGTCACCCTTATTGTCGCCGTTTCGGTCACCATCTGCCTTTGCCGGCTCTTTTTTGACGACTTTGTCGTTTTTTCGTGCACGAACAAGGCGAAAAAAGCCTTTCGATGGAGAATTCGCATCAGCGGTTACTGAATCGCCCTCTATTGACGATTTCGTTTCTTGAGACCCAGCTGAGACCGACGACGCTGCTGCTCCTGCTCTCGCATTTTCGCTCTGGGTTTTGCGGCGCGAAGGCTTTTCTGAAGATGCTCTTTGAGGTTTACCCCATTTTGCCTTGGTTGATTCCTTGGTGCTCCACAAGAAAGATACCCGCCGACTTTTCTTACTGCTGGCGTTACTCGCGACTGCATCCTCAAGCTCTTTACAAGCTTCTTCTTCATGACAATCTTCGCCATTCTCTTCAACTTTTCTTTCGCCACTGCCAACTCTCTTCGTATCGCTTCCATCTTTCGGTTCCTTGTCCACCAATGACCATTTTCCGTCTTTTTCAACCCACTTCATTTGGCTTTGAATGCTACTCAATCCCATCTCAGGATCAGCAAGTGGGTCCTCTTGGTCTGTTCCATACGTTTGCCAGGATCCCACAGACCTTCAAAATATAATGTAGACGACGACAACAACAAATTATACATGTACGCAGTAACGTCGAAGATAAAGACAGTCAATACAAGAATAAAGATACCTCGTGTCGCCACCTTCGGAGCCCAAGGGGAAAGTGCCAGAGCTCTGTCGCGAAGTGCGCGCATTGTAATGAGTGTTACTGTTGCTATAGTAAGTCTCTGTGCCACTGTTGATCTGGGCTCGAAAAGTGTCGTTGCTACCGAGAACACGAGCTGCGTCAACGTTTACTGCAGGCGTGAGTGGCGGACCATAGTAATCGGGTCGGTGTAGAGCATTCACAAGATGTGGAATGGCAGCGGTTTCGCTGTGCTGAGTGCGAGGATCTAGTTTCGCGCTTTGGCTGTTGTGGTTTTGGCCACCAGTATCACCAACGTCGCTGCCATCGCCACCGTCCCTACCACCATCGCCGGAATAAAAAGTGCGTGCTTCGTCGCGGTGACTGTCGCTGTATCCGCCCCCGTAGCTGCCGGGAAAGTCGTGGCGCCAAGGTGGCGGTTGGTCGGGAGGTCTATTGCGGTAACCATTAAGAGGTGGCCGACGCTTCATTGCAGTTTCAGGACCGTCGTAACTTTTGAGATCGAAGGAGAGAGAGAGGAAACAATTAGGACAAACACTCAAAAATGTAACGAAAAATGACAATCGATGTCTAACAAAAATGATGGCTAAGTTATCACCGTCCAAGTTGATCCCGAGAGAACGAGCGTTGGTGTGACAGGCTTTCGAATCGATAAATATCCTCGTCACTGCTGTCGTCGCCGTCAACAATCGTATTGCTACTAGAGGTCGGCAAGCGTCTACCGTCATTTCCGTATCTACTGGGCAAGTGCTGACGGTAATTCGAGCGGTGAATGCCCTCTTGTGTAAGGCTAAACTGCCTTGGCTGCCTACTACTATTATCAAATTGCCCTTGTTGCTGTTGCTGTCTGGTATTTTGGCGTTCAAGACGTTGGTTGCCCGCTGCTAAGACAGCAGCTCGGGACTGGCCTGCATACTCGTGCGCATCTTCCCTGTATTTGTTAACGAAGACACATATATGAGTC
>Ga0307930_1000482_pt1 | contig 31924 bp, 26 predicted proteins | sample OrgLakmetageno46_FD_203161 | JGI IMG/M metagenome (GOLD analysis project Ga0307930, IMG submission 203161) | Saline water microbial communities from Organic Lake, Antarctica - #46 | ecosystem: Environmental > Aquatic > Non-marine Saline and Alkaline > Saline | place: Antarctica: Organic Lake...
TCATGAAGTTAATGTAGAGCTTTCAGCCAGTGAAGCGCGGGCAAAGTCGTATGCTCAAGCTTTAAGTAATCTGCGGTCTAGACTGACCGGTGACGCCGGGACTCCCGTGGGGTTCTACGCCATAAAGCGCGTGAATGCTGACGACGTTGAAGGCGAGCAGTACGTTGTGCACTTTCCTGAAGGCCGGGGTTTACCAAAAGCTATTTTTTCTTTTGGGCAGCGAGACTTGACTCGGGAAAATTTTACGAGGTGCCTTCGTCAAGTTTTGGCCTTCCGTAATGCGGCGATGACAACCTGGGCTAGGGAGTTTTGCTCAAGTGCCCCCAAGGCTGAGATCGATGCCTGGCTCAAAACTATCGATGATCCCGAGGGGTACGTTGCAAATGAGGGGCGCTTGGCCAGCCTTTGGGCTGGTGTCAGTGCCGACACAGCACTGCCCACAACGATGACGACTTTGAATAACCCACCGGAGCTACACCGTGTGAATCGAGCACGGAAATATGAGGATAAACCCGAAGCTGCAGCTGCTTGCACTCCTTCTGGACAGAATACCATCCGTGCTGAGCATACTGAGAAACCTTCGCCAGCAGTTAGTGCTGCACACAAGGAAATTACCGAATTGAGAAAACAGCTCGAAGATACAATGAATAAAGCCGCAGACAAGTCATGTATTGAAGCGGAACTTATTTCAAACAGATCTGAGCTGGCTCGTTTATCGGCCGAATTATCTGAAACCAAACGCTTGTGTGCTGAATTGATGGTGGCTCGCGAAGCGTCGTTTAAAGTTGAGGGCGACGGTAGTTTCGCTGTTGCTGAATCAGCACAGCAGGCCGCAACTCCAACAACCACGGCCCAGCCGCTAGACACCGAGGATCAAGATAGGTTGCACACCACCCAAGATTTACTGCTAGCTTTGCGAAAGGAGCTCGCCTGTGCGCAGGATACTGATGACGATATTCAGGACGGGGCGAACGCTGAAAAGAATACACTCCACAGTAATGTTTCTCAAGCAAGTCTATTTGACGCTCAATTGGTTGAGAATCAGAAAGGTGACCCCAATGCCGAGGCTATTGAGGGCGATGGTTTCAATGCAGTTGCACTACGGAAGCGAAAGACATTTGAAGACGCTGCCGTGAACAAAAGAAATGGCTGGGACTTATCTGAAGTGAAAGCTGATCATCTCATGAAACAGTTGAGCCGAGTACGCTCAGAATTAGAGCAAGTAGATGTTTTCCAGTCGGACTTGGATAACGCTGCAGCTGGCACTCTTACAAATCTCTTGGGCATTCGAGATGCTCTTCTTTGTATAGATGACATGGAAAGCAGTTCAAATGATGAAGCAGATCGTATTGCACAATTGCAAGAAGAAATCGAGAGTTACAAGATCAAAGTAGCGACGTTGAGTTCAGAAGCATGTACTTTACGTGAAATTCAGGAAGTGAAGGAAAAAAACATGCACACGAGCGAGGAGGGAACGCTAAAAAAAATTGGCAAGCTCGAGGCTGATTCCAAAAAGAAGGCCTCACCAAATTGCGAATCACAATCTGCCCAAGAGCTGGATTTTGAAACATTGGCTGCTCTTCGGAACGAAATCGCTGACATGCAAGCGTCGTCTCGGGCATCAGAGGAGGCTTGGAAAGCGAAGTTGTCGGAGGCGCGCACCGAATTAACGACTGCGAAGTCGAAAGCGAGCAAGGTACTGCGGGGCGCTTTTGACGGTCTCGAAGCGCGAAGAGTGGCAGAGCAGGCGGCTCTTGCTGAGTTGGAACAAACACAGCTTGAACTGAAAACAGCCCAGGCTAAAACCACGGACTTGGAGTTGAGGTTAAATGAAGCAGAAAAGGCAAATAAGAAGGATGAGGACTAGGTTTGCGCCGATGTATGCGCTTCCTGATTTGAAAAAAAAAAAAGTCTTGAGATTTTCAATCCTTTCCTTATAGTATGATACCCTCACTTCCTGCGCTGTATTTTTATGTGCAACTGCCCTGTGCTATATCTATATGTATCTTGAGTTCTATTGATCCCAAGTCGGACGGCACTTTCTGCCTAGGTCCATAGAATACCTAATGCGATGTATTGGTTTAGGGACATAGGAGAAGTCCAATTGGAATCGGCCATATCACAATACCATGCTTTTATTCCTTCGGGAAATTTCAAAATGGTTGCACTTAAATAGAGGGCTCTAGAACTGTGCAGCGCGCTTCAGGTATTTCAGCCAATCGGAGGCAGCGTGGGCAAGTGAACACTGTTTCCGCTTCCACTAGGGCCAGCCGAAAGCGATTGCCTCGCCACCGCAATGGCGTTTCCACGGTCAGCGTCATCGCCGTCCAAAGACCCTAAGCCAATGCCAAACGAAGCGCTGTCGTCCATCGACCCAACGCTCTCGTTCCCGCCCGGCGTGGCCATGGGCGGAGGCGCGGCAGCCCGGAGAGCCGCCAAAACTGCACTGCGCGCTCCTTCCACCCCAAGCAAGTCTTGTAGAGCACCGCGCTCCAGGGCTGCGACGACACTTTGCTGTTGCTTCAGCGCGGCCAACGTCTGCGCGTGGCGCTGCTCGAGCTGCTGCACGCGCTGCATGGTGTTGGTCTTTTCTTGGTGCTTCATGGCCGTGGACACCGCGCGCAGGGTTGCTGCTCTGGCCAGATTCGACGGCACCATGGCCGAGCTCACCGCGCGCTGTTGCTTGTCGCGAGGCGCAGGGCCTGGCACCACCAGCCGTCCACTCCCTGCTGCCTGCGGGTCGGGCGGCGGCAACGCTGCGGCAGCTCCGACTCGAAAGGGCTTCAAACTGTGTTTCGCGTTAGCAAGCGGGTGTGCAGATTTAGTAGTTTGACGGCGATATGACTCTGCAGGGGACAAATTTTCAGTCGGCATTGGCGCAGCGGGACCCATAGCGGTAGCGCTACTCGTAGTACCATTCCCAAGACGCTCAAGAAGCGCAGCAGTCGTCTGGGCTGGAGAGGCAGCCGCTGTCATCATAGGGTTGCTTCCGTCATCACTGCCGTCTTGCCACAGCGAGCTTCGGTTGCTGGGCCCTCGCACTTTCAAGAGCTCGGCTCGTAAGCCGGCAATTTCCACTTGCAGTTGCTTCTCTACGGCGTCCTTCTTGTGCAAATCGCGTTTCAGCCCTGCCGTGGACTCCAGCAGCTGTTCGTTTTCGCTCCGGAGCCGCGCACTTGCGCGCTTGCCTTCGGCTTCGGCCTGTTGCGTGGCATGCCGGGCGAGCGCCACGCGGTCTTCGAGCACCTTGAGCTGCTTGAGCTGCGCTTCTTGCTGCTGGGTGGCCAGGTCCAGGGGCACTTCGTCAAGCTTGGTAGCGACCAGGGGCGCGATGAAACTGTGCAGCCTACCTAGGGCCGACAACCATGCCGCAATGTCCAACGTGCCGCCACTCTGTTGTGGGTCCTGCTGCGCATCCACCAAAGTTTGCAGCTGTTGCGCCACGGAGGCTAGGGCCCTCGCTTGTGTGGCCGAGGTTGCTCGGCTGGCTTTCAGGTGCTTCGCCAGCATCGCAGCTTTGTCCTGCGCTTCCCTGAGCGCCCTTGCGTGGGCGATGTCTTTCTGTAAGGCATCGTCCATCGCCTGGTGCAAGTTGGCCACTTTCATGCGGCTCGCCGCAGCGTCGGCGTCGCGTTGGGGCAATTCTGCTCTCAACTCGTGCAGCTCGTGCTCGCGCACTGCTTTCGTCTTGGCCAACAGCTGCACGTCGCTGGCCTGCCGCGCCGCCGCGGTCTCCCACGCTGCGCTCCGCTCGCGCTCGGCTTCCAGGGCTCGGTCTCGGCTCGCCAAGTCTCGTTCGCAGGCGGCGAGCGCTTCACGCGCTCGTGCGGCGTCGTCGGCATGGGCGTGGGCGTCTTCCTGGGCTGTGGCCAGCGCCGAGCGCAAATCATGGTTCTTGCGCTCGAAGCCCGCACGCTCTGCCTTGGCGTCCGACAGCGCCTTCACCACGTTCGCGTACTCCGCGTGCTGCTGGGCGGCGATCTGGGCCACCTGCGCATCGTGCCGAGCGTCTTCTTCGTCCATAACCCCGTCGTATTTTTCGCGCACAAACTCCACGTATCGCTGCATCACGCTCTGCTCTTTGGCAGCGTCTGCTTTCACCGCCGCCAGCGCCGCGGCGGCTTCGTCTGCCTGTTTTGCCAAGGCTGCAGCAGCTGCTTCTGCTCGCTGTTCCATCTCCGCCTGCACGTGAGTGATCCGCTCACTCAGAGCTTGTTCTCGCTTGGCGGCCGCCTCCATTTTGGCCTCGTACGCGACCGTGAGCTCGTCCGCAGCGGCCCCAAACGAGTTCTCGTTTTCTAGGGCTTCCTGACGCCGTTCGTGCTGTTCTTGGGCGAGCTGGCGCTGCAACGCAGTGACTTCGGCACGCTGTGCTTTTTTCAGCTCAGCAACCACTGCGGCGTTCTCCTTCGCCTGGTGCTTCAGTTTCTGTTCGGCTTCACGGTCCGCGAAGGCTACCTGTTCTTCGGCCCCTCGCAGCGAGAGCTTCAAGGCAATCAGTTTTGCGCGCTGGCCCGCTAAATGAGCTCGCTCCGCTAGCACTACATCCGTGTCGCTGACGGTGAACGATGGCTGCTTGTCTCGCGTGTCGGCCGCCAGTGCCGAGGTGCAAATCGGAAGCCCCCCCCCACCACTGCTGCTGCTGCTCACGCCACCGCGCTTCACGAGCGTATGCACAAAGAGGGAGCCGTCGGCAGAAGCACTGATGAGCATGTCTCCCGCTGGGCTCAGGGCCATGTGAGTGACTTTGCTGGCGTGGGCCGCCACGGCCAGAGGCACGGCAAGGGTAGGGCACCAGGCCACTGGCGGCGGCGGCAAACCACCCGATCGGTTTTTGGCCCCCTGAGGTGGGGGTTTGGGCAGCGTTGGCCCTACGGATGCAGCCTCCCCCGCGGCTAAAGCACGGCTACAGCCTTCCGAGTCCAGCGGCCAGGGCAGGGCGCACAAACCACCGTTGAGGCGCCCGGCAAGCAGTACCGAAGGCAAGCCGCTGCGCCCCCCGCAGCCCCCGTTGCTCACTGCCAGGGTGTTGAAACACCCCAAACCGGAGGGCAACGGCAGCTCCAGCCGCCCGTTCTCCAAATCGGCGGTAGGCCACACGCACAGGGTCGCGTGGTGATTGGCCCATTTGTCCTTCACCAAAGTCGCTTCCCGGGCCGCGGCTTCCGGCCCCATTTCGGCCAGGCGCGCTTCGGCTTCTTCGATCTTGCGCTGCGCCGCCTTGCGCCTCAGCCTTGTGCTTGCTGTCAAGACCCGCATGCCTGCCCCTAAAGATGGCGTGTGCTGCTGCTGTGGCGGCGCTGCCTCACTAGTGGGAGGCGGCAGTTGTTGCCCTTGTGCGCGCGACAGGCTAGACGGCGGGCCGTGCGAGTAAGTGACGCCCCCAGGCCCTCCTGACAATCGATTTTCTCCTGTTTGGCCCTTGGGAACTTCCTTTGCTTCAGGAGCAGCGGCAACTGCAGCTGCGGCAGGGCCTCCACTGCTGCCAGCAGCTCTATCTCCAGCTTCTGGTGCAGCAGCTGCACCAATGGCACTCCGCCGTGGCTGAGGCAACGCGGTGTTCCGCCACCCACTCGCGACGAGCCCCCCATCTGCGCTGGACGCCACGCAAGTGTACACCAAGTCATCGCGCACGCATTCCCGGACTTTGCTCAGGACCCGGCCATAAGTCGCACGGGAGCCAGGTGCCCATTCGTACAGAGTGCCGTCTGCACCGCCGGAGGAATACACCTGTAAAACATGTGCGCGAGGCATAGTAACCGAATCCAAAGCAGTTGTCACATGTGAAGGTGAGAAAGAAGCAGGTGATAGGCAGAGCAACAGCGCACAACAGGAACGAAGCCAAAATAAATTAAAAAGACAAGATGACAAATTCATATAAGTCATCAACGTCCCTAAAATGATTAGTCATCGCACTCTCACACGTTCACCCATTCGCTCCTTAACCAAAAATCATCCGCTCACCTTCCGCTCGTCCGCGTCCCAGCTCCAAGTGGCTACCTCCCCCGCGTGGCCGACGAGGAGCTGCGTGCGGCCAACTCCCCCCCCGTGCTGGGGCGACGCCAGGCTAAACACCTGCGCGACCTTGCCCGTCACCACCACGAACCGCCCCCCGTCCTGGCTGAAGCTCATTGACGACACTTTATCGGTCACCACACACGTCTCCGCCACGGTGCCGAGAGCAACGAAAGCACGAGCGGTGCTCGAAGAGGCCTCTTCGCCATTCGTCAAGGCATTCTTGAATGGGTCGCTGTTCTGACTGGTGGCGCTCGGCGAGCCCGGCGGGCTCATGTTGCTCAAACTGCCACTCCCTTTGGCGTTGGATTTTACCAGGCTGACCGCATTACTCCCACCTCCTCCGCCGCCTTGACCGGCAGGAGGTTCCTTGGGCTTCAGGGATTCGCCGGTGCCGAGAAGAGTGAAGGTGCCCTTGGTTACCTGCGAGACAAGATCATCGGAAATGAAAGTATTGCCGGCAGAAGGCAAAAATGGAACGCTGGTAATTTGACACAAATACTACTAGTACTACTAGTACATGTGGTATAGGTGGCTTGTACCTCTGTGTGCGCGAGAAGCAAGCGGTTGCCGTTGAGCAAATTATAGAGCTCTACTCGATCGTCGAAGCCCACGAGAAGTTTGGTCCCCAGCGGGTGCAGTGCCACTGCGAGGGGCGTGTGTCCAAACCCCCCCGCAAAATTGTGCCGCAGCACGCAGCAGCCCTGGCGGTAGTCCCACAGACGCACGCTAGCGTCATTGATTTCTTCGCTAGCTAGGCCGCCGCCGCTGATAATTGTGCTGCTTCTGCTGGCGCCGCTGCTGCCGCCACTGCTGATGTTGACATTGTTGCTAGTGCTGCCACTGCCACCGCTGCACGTCGCTACCAAACTCCTCGCGGCGCCGCCCCCACACACGCTCAAGCCGTTGAGAGCTCCGTGCGCGTGCCACCCCCCGCCGTTGCCCCCGAGCCGAAAGCAGGACACCGGCACCGCCCACTTGTGCCGCAAAGTAGTCGGCGCTTTCCTGCGCAGCGCAGCAGTCCCCGGCCCACTCGTCAAGGTGGTGAAAGACGCGCCACCGCCCGCTTTTACTTCCTCTTCTTCGTCGTCGTCGTCGCCCTCTTCGACGCCATCGTCATGGTTGCTACCGCTGCCGCCACTTGTGTTGCTACTGTCTGCAATAGCGCTCGTGTCGAAGGAGGACGTTGTGGACACCACTGCAGCTGCGGCTCCTCCTGCGTCCGTCGTCTTCCTTTCTTTCCTTTTCGCGGCAGCCAGTGCCTTGGCTTCGAAAGCGGCTTCAGCGGCCGCTTCTTCTTCTGGCGTCTCACGAATGCTTTCTACGGGCATCACTCCTAGGCCACCTTTGAACGCGATAATTACGGCCCCTGAGCGGCGCCACAACTCCACGCCTTCTGCTCCGCTGCCCACCATACTACTGCTGCCGCCTCCATTGCCACTCTTATTACCACCTCCACCGCTCCGGCTTGCCATGCTAGCACCGGCAGCAAAAGGACCTTCCGCCATCAACGTCTCCAACTGAGCATTGGCTTCTCCTCCACTTCCGCCTTTCCCTTCTCCTCCTTCGATCATCGAGTCCTGCTGCTGCACCTCCAAAGCGGTAGATGCGCCGTCGGTGGCATTCGCGGCCGGTAATGCTGCTGCTACGGCCGCTTTGGCGTTTTGAACTGCCAGCGCTTTCCGGGCCATGGTTTCCGCGGGTTTCTGCGCCGTGGGGTCCAACGCAATGGAGGTGACCGCCGCTCCCAGAGGATGGCCTACACAGCGCCCCACGCACTTGAAAGGCGCCCGCCGAGACACTGCCACCGGTGCACTGTGCTTGCCTCGACTGCCACTTCTGTTTCGACCACCATCGCCGCCGTCATCGTCGTCCCCAACGGCAGGCATGATCGCGGCTGGATCAGCTGAAAAGCACGCCAGGACACCGTCGTCTCCCCCGCACAAAAACCCACCGCCTAGCCCCACCCCTAGTGGTCCTGACTCGAAGCCTTCAGGCCGTAAAGCGTCCGGTGGCAAGGCGCACAGGGCGCGCGCAGGGCGGCTGCCGCGGTCATTGAACCCCAACACAAACCTCAGAAGGCCCCCACCGCTCTCAGTATTCGCAGAGTTGTCTGCCACCTGCGATCGTAGACATCAAGTACAGTGTAAATATATATATTGTGGTTATGAAGAATACATCAAGCAAGAACCATTTTGAGGTAACAATCGCTGCACACGAGCGCGCAGGTATCTTGTCAAATCAAAAGTTCATATGCTTTGCAGGAATAGACCGAAATGGAAATCAAAAAGTAGGGCTGGTGCGGTTCTCTCATGGGCTATTCTTCCCATTAGAAAAGGCTCTTGCTCACCACAACGAGGTGCCCGGCATCTGAGCACACCACCAGCCGAGAATCGGCGAGCCACGCGTGGTCGCTGTACCGTTCGCCTTCATCGCGCGCTGGCAGTCGGCGCACGGGGGGCAGCGGCAGCAAGCACAGCTTCGGAGGGCCTAGGCCTAGAGCTGCAGCCGCAGCTGCAGCTGAGCGAGGTGCATGCTTGCTGTTATTGCCACCACTGCTACTGCCGTCAGCACCGCCACCGTTGCCGTTGCTGCGGCGAGAGTTTTTGCCCCCCGCGGATGAATGCTTGGCGCTATCGGGCTCCTCGTCATCTGTTGGCGTCGGCGACACACGCCACAGGCGCACGTGCGAAGGGCCAGTGGTGGAGACGAGCGTGGGGTCACTAGGGTGGAAGCGAATCCGGCCCACGTTGGCGGGCTGCGGCGTTTGCGACATGCGTCCACTCGAACTGCCTGGCTGGCTGCTGCCGTTTGGGGTCAGCGGTTCAGGAGAGTCTAGGCCATTGCTGCCTAATGCTGCTGCAGCTGCAGCTCCTCCTCCTCCCCCTTCGCCAGTGGGCGCGTCGCGGGGGTCCAGGAGCAGGCCCAGATTCGAAAACGCCACCTGGTTTTTGGACCAATGCCAACAGACGGCCCTGGCTTCGGGCGCCGCCGACACGGCGAGCACCTGGCTCCCGTCGGGAGAAAAGCAGCAGCTCACGAAAGGCCGAAGCGGCCCATCGAAGGCCGTGGCGGCGTTGACATCAGACGCAGTAGCACCACCACTACCACCACCGGGTGTAGCAGGCTCTTCTAGGTGACTGCTGCTGCCGCTGCTAACTCTGAGCTCCGCACCAGAAGGGGATCCTCCAGTGCTGGACGAGCGTGCAGAGGGGCCAAAGTAAGCGTCCCATTCACGGTATAGAGGGCTGCCCTTCGGTGGCGGGTCGAGGATAGCAGGGTCATAGGTGAGTGAGCGTACTAATTTTGGAGCGCCGTAAGCATCGCGCTGCGTGAAGTTGTAGACGATCACCTACGCATAATAAAAGACGAGGGGTTGGGGGTTGTACGTTTTGGAGATATGGAACATTGAGAGCTAATTCCTTTGAAACCAGAACCTTGCGCTAACTCATATGCATGAGCAGACAGCATTTCACAATTTTGTTACTGTGCATAAGCATTACCTGGTAAGGGCTCACGGGATACGGGCCACCTCCACCGTTGCCTCTTCTAGCAGCTGCCGACGAGCCAGCAGCGCCCATGTTGTTGTTGCTGCTGGTGCTACTGGAATTAGCATTCATGGACTCCGCTTTAGCAGCCTTCTCAGCAGCCTCCGCAAACAAATCGATCTCTACACACACAGCTAGGGAACGCCTCTTCTCATCCGCGCATACTGCCGTGATCTATGTTGAGAGTTACAGTATTTAATATGGCAAAATGATCAAAAGCGTTACCGTTGTTCTTGTTGGCTTTAATGTTTCAGTGTTATCAGTTTGAATAAAACTTTCACCATCCCGGTTTATGTTCACCTGTTTGACATGTTTGGCGTTCGGCAAAAACACCATGGGCTCCGGCGGTGCGTCAGCTCGCTGACTATGGCCATCGTGCGGCAAGGCGCTCACGAGCGCTAGCCTATTGCCGACGCACACTACCGCACGTTGACCCTGGTCCGTCACAATGACGTGGTCTCGCACCAGGGCGTTTACGCCAAACCCGAACACGGGCTCTAGCGACCCAAGCATGGGCACGTCCATTCTCTTGCTATGGCCGCGCCTAGAATCGGCGCCGCACTCCTCAAGAGCTCCTCTATGCTACACTTCGTTTTTGTTACTGGATTGGGAGGACGAAAGCAAGCTGCTGCAAGATAGCGCCATTATTACAGGGATGAAACTCTGTAAATGAGAATTACCTACTTTCTATTATTGTACTATACTAGTGCAGAGTTTGCGTCACGTGACGACCGACTTCAAAATCCTTTCTATTGCGCCTGATTAGCTTCTTAGGTTTAGTTCGCGCTGCTTGGCTTTTCTTCTCTACCTGTTAGTCTTCTAATTCCGGCCCTTCGGGGCCTGTCTCAAAATCCTTTCTATCAAATGGAATTTCGTTCGTGGTTCGTGTCCGCCCTTTTTTCGTACTGTACTACAGTACGTAGTACAGTTCTGTTGTACATGTGCAGTAAACAAAAACACAAGGCGGACCACGGGCACAAGAAGGGGCACGGGGCACTACAAGGGCACTCAACCACGGGCATCTCAAGGCCGCGCACAGAGGTGCTAAGAACACGCACCTACTCCTCCGCAGCAAACACATTGCTCCGAAGCCGCGCATCGCGCGGGCACCTGAACTTGTAATACATACTGTATGGAAACTCGAAAAGTCGCGTCGTCTTATTTGACCATTTGACCTCTTGTGTCCTCCCACCTCCCACCATCAAGGCCTCTAGCCCATCTGTCGACAAGATTAGCTCCTCGGCCAAGCCAATGGGATCAGGGGACCCCAACGCGATGTACGGGGTCCCTCTGAAGTATATTAGCCTTGTCGCGTTAACACTTCAAAACACTGGCGCCGTGCTAATCATGCGTGAGTGAAATTATCTCGACCATGTTTAAACAGTTGGGACGAGGCCCCCATACCAAACCATGTTGCGTAGGAAGCACATACTTCTGGCGAGTTAATTACGCGAAAATTGTTAACTTAATCTCGTTGGTGCTTGGGTACAGGCTACACGCGTTCGATTCCTTCGGAGAGCCAATACTTAACGTCCACTGCCGTGATCGTGGGCGAGATGATGAAAGTGTTTGTGTCCATCATTCTCATCTTGAAGGTACGCATTTATGGTTGCATTGGTGTCTACGTACTCTACTGGCTGCTTCTAGTTTATCTTATACCTGTTCCCTCTGTCACCTAAAATCTGCACTTGTGTGAGTACTTCCTCCTTCTTCTGTGCGTGATGACCGTTGCTAGAATGGAGAGCGCCTTTCGTCCATCTTTGCCAACCCCGTGGAGCTTCTCAAAACGGGCGTGCCAGCTTTCCTGTATTTAGTTCAAAACAACTTACAGTACATTGCCGTCTCGAACATGAGTGCTGCTACTTATCAAGTCACGTGAGTCAAGGAAGCGAAAGCGAATGGGTTATTCATAGACTTCAGGATGGCAGAACGAGCAGGGAGAGATTAGAATAAGAGTTCTGCAAAAGTAAACGACGAGCACTTGTAGTACACGTGCAGATTTATCTTTAACTCCTGGTTCTAGATTATCCGCCATTCAATTGTCCTTGTTTTCTTCGGCTATTTGCTTCTTTTTATTCGTTACTTTCTGTTTCTGCATCTGTTTTTATGTAATTTTTCTTGTTTGTCTTTTCGATAGGTACCAGCTCAAGATTTTGTCGACTGCGATCATGTCGGTCTTGATTCTGAACAAGACCATCAGCCGGCAGCAGTGGGCTGCCCTCGGCATTTTAACCGCTGGCGTGGCGTGCGTGCAAATCAGCTCCATTCCTACCGGCGGACACAACGTGAGACGCCAACAAGAATTGTGCGAGAGAGGAAGCGGGAAGGGTATATAAAGGATGCTGGGAGTTTATGAGGGTGCAAAGACAATGAAGCATGTTTCTCTATCTATCTATCTATGCAGCTTTTTAATGTTCTTGTGGTGCGCCTTTGCTCTTTTTTTTTTCAGGCGCCCCAGCCCAACGTCAATTTGACCGTAGGTTTAGCGGCGACCCTGGCAGCTTGCTGTTGCTCGGGCCTGGCGGGGGTCTACTTTGAAAAGATTTTGAAGAAGTCGGAGGTAAAAGGGTGATGAGCAGAAACGATGGTAGTGTGTTTGACTTTTGTTTGTGCAAGGCTTCGGCACTCCTAAAGCGTGGTGTTTGAGGAGGTTCTTGTCAGCAAAGTAGTAATATCGAATCGATTGACCCTCAGAAAATGTACGCGTAAAAACTGAAACGACTTTTACAATCATCAACAACCAGGTGAGCTTATGGACCCGCAACGTGCAGCTGGGCTTGTACTCGATTGTGATTGGCTTGGTGGCTTGGTCCGCAGAGGTGCAGGCCCTAGCCACATCGGGCGAGTTGGCTCCCACCTTCTTCCACGGCTACACGCCGCTCACCTTCTTCAACGTCGCTGTGCAGGTATGTACCATATCATGCACACACGTGTAACTGCTGTGCTTAGTCACATGTGTAAATACTTGCGCACACCTCAATCACTTGTTTTTCTCTCTCATTTCCTTCTGATGTTGGTTTGTGTATCTATTTCAAGGGTTGCGGGGGCTTGATCATTGCGGTGGTGATTAAATACGCCGACAACATTTTGAAGAACTTTTCCACTGCCATTTCCATTATCCTCTCCGCGCTGGCTTCCTGGTTCTTCATGGGGTTCCAGCTGAGCTTCCTCTTCGCGGTATGTGGTCGCAGATATTACACGGGCAGTATTGTTAGAGTCGACATTTCGGCTGTTGTTTTCTTGTTGTTCTTGGTTCCCACGTGTGCTGTTGCTGTGGCTGATATTGCCATTGCTATTGCTTTGGTTCAATCGCTCAACCGTCTTTTCTTGATCTCGTTTTCTCGATGCGCCGAATCAAACGCATTGCACTTTCAAGGTGGGCGTGGTTCTGGTGAACTATGCCGTGTACCTGTACGGGAAGCCCAGCCCTCAGCCCAAGGACCCAAACTCAGACGGTGGCAAGGTATGACTAGAAGGCGGTAGGGGCGACGACGAAGACGAAGAATTTGCGTGCGCGTTCGGGCGGGAAAGCCCTGCCGCACGCCGCCGCTGGTAAAGCAGTGCTCGAAGTCCGAAAACAGCCTCACGTGTACGCTCTGACATGTGGATAATGAAGAATTCGAGGCTATCCCGGTGAACGTTGTTGTGCCCCCCACCCCGTTGTCTCATATTGACTCAAGAGGCACGAGGCGGATTCATGTGTGAGTGGGTTTTATTTTACTTTCAATCGAAGAAATTTAGACAAGGACATCCCAAAAACTATCCGAGCCAAGCCAATTTCTAGTGTGCGACTTCTATCTTTCATTCGATTTCTACGAATCATATTACAGACCCTTGTTTTGTCGGATATACTTCGTAAATTTCCGATTCTACCTCACATCAATGCGATTTCAGATCTCATCAGCAAAGAACAGAATTACCTAGCTCCCTTGCTTGGCGTTTCGGCCGATTCAGACAAGGCATTCGTAAATAGAACTGCGTGATGATATATCCCCCGTTTTCGGTAGATAAAAGATATAGATGCCGATCACAGATGGCAGATGGTTTGATAGCACCCAAAGAAACCAGCAACTGCATATCGCATATTAGCGACCTCACTCAAGACCAATTCGTTTTTTGATGTTATTACTATACAGCATTTTCTGCTGGGCTTATATCAGAGGGAGATCAAGTTTTTAAGCACTTAGCATTCCGCTGGCCATGGGCTTGACGTAGAGCCAACGTAGGATACCGTTGAAAGGTTTGCATTTTTCGTGCTCAAGGCCCATTTCGCAAATCTCGATCTGCCTTCAGGACACGAGGTCTTGTCAATATTTGCAGGGCAGTATAGGTTGAGTTCTGTTGTCAAATCAAGGGCTGATGTTTGAATGGATGCAGGATCGACACCCAGTGTAGAATTCGTTCTCTGTATGAACAACTGCCCAATAACCTTTCTAGCTCTCACAAAAGTCATCATACACGGCCAATTTGCAGCGCAGCATTCGTTGCTGTAAGGGAGGCGTTTGTCGCGGCATGCAGGAGACAAATCCAGCGATGGGCCATTTCGTCTATCAATGTGCGCGCAACATTCATGAAAGCCGCACAACGAAAATCCAAACCCCCAACCATTTGAGCGCGCTAAACGGTACATGCCTCGCTCATACGCTCCAGCGATATGTCTTGAATACGCCCCGTAACTCGTCATCATGTAGTAATCGCTTTGGCCAGAGCCTTCCTGAGCAAACCCCAAGTGTTCTCCACGATTTCCTCTTGAAAAGTATGAAGTGATGGGCACTAAGTTAAAGTAAGAATCATAAAACATATCGAACCTGGTCCGTATCAACAAGGATGAAGCTTTCGGAGTAAAGTGGTGAAATTTCGCTGCAAACTGGCTTGTCATATATGTTGCATACCAGAAAAAGTCCAACAAACCTTCGAGGCTATCAAGCCTAGTGTACATCCCAGTTCTTGCTACAACCGAATAGGCCATTTTGCCTTGAAAGGTTGACGATTGAGCGTCAACCAGTTTCTCCACGACATTGATGTCGTGTTTCCAACCTCTTGTTGCCAACGGAATTCCGCTCTCTTCAGAAGTGACTGCAGAAACGAAGAAACAAGGCCCTGCCGTGCGCTTGATAACTTCTTGAAGACTGCCTCGAGTACGGTCAAAGATCTGTACTGTCCATACAAGAAGACCCACAGATTTGGGGTTGAGCAGTCTTCTGAAGATTCCCATCTGCCTGGCGAAGATGCAACCAAGCGGACAGTTGTCGGCACTTGACGATGAGAAAATTGGAGGGCAGAGGAGGTAAAATCTGTCGAATTGAAGACCTGGTCGAACCCGCTATTGATTTCTGAATCCCAGCATGTGCCGGTGGCACAAAAGCTAGCTCTCGAGAAATCTGGAGGTCTCCACGTGGGTGATTCCAACCATGGCTTCTCACCCATTATACTAGTGTTGCTTTTAACAGCTGAATTGGCGATAGCTTCAGAAGTCAGCTTGAATCCGGGGAGAGATGAAGGAAGATTGCCGTTCGGGAATTGAACGTCACTGGTTATGTTGAGTGTATCTTCTCCAGTACTCGTAACTAGCGAGCCTATCCTGCAAGGCTTCAAGTTCTTAGTAAGATCGACACAATACGGGGGCACGACTGCACCGCTTGAGTCAACTTCTTGGCGACAGTGTCTTGGACAGCGAATTTTGCCATCAAGTCCATCAATGCAAACATCACCGATTTCACTGGTTCCACGTTTCAGGTCAAACTTCGTCCGTGCAGAACTACCATCTGAATGGAAGGAGCAATCTTCAGACTCACTGGATAATTGGGACCTCGAGTACGCAATTATTGCTGCAAACCTTAGGCAAAGCTTTGGCATCTTATTTTTCTTCGAGCACCTTCATTCGTGCCTGAATGTTGTCAAAACAACTGTATCGCGCGTGCGGTTACCTGAGGTGGCAACTCTGTGCGTGTAGGTTAATGTGTCGGACCTTATAGTGAAATTGCCATATCTTCTCATCGCATGCCAATTGATTCTTTTTATTGTCAGTACACTCCCATTCGAAGATTGTCCGTAGTTCGTAAACCTAGTTATCCTCTACAGACTACTGTTGATACTTGTGCGTGCTGCCTACTACTACTAGTAGTAGCTAGCTCTCGAAATACTTTTCTACAGCACTTTTAGCCTAGATGGCTATGATGGGGCTAAACTGCGAAGCTTAGCTCTCGAGAACGTTGTTCTACTTCTACTACTATTGAAGCTGGAGCATCTCTCCCAACCTCCACCTAGCTAGTCTCTACAGATATTAGCCGCCTCTCTTGACTCTTTAGTCGTCTACAAGTTCAGGTGCCCGCACAATGTGCGGTTTAGAGCATGCTATGACTTCGCAGCAGCACACAGGAGGTGTGCTGTTGGTATCTCGGCGCGCGTCCTTCTCGTGGTGCCCGTGCCCGTGCCCGTGCTTGTGCCCGTGATCCTCCTCGCCCCGTTGGTGTGCGACAGCACGAACAGAGCAGAAAACACTTCCCCCTCATATACGGGTCCGTCCAAAAATATACGTCGGACACGAACCGCACGAACCACGAACCACGGTCGATAATCCATTTAAGACCCTCTTCGTATAAGATCGGTCCGGGCTCTAGTGTAGAGTTGTATAGCCCGAAAATGGGGAATATTCTAGGATGGACGGGGAGTAAGGCGCCGTCAGCAAGTTAATCATGGGGAAAATCATACATCTTCCGGAACTACAATTTTTTTTCTCGGGCGACGCTGTCTTCATGCTGAACTTCAGCATCTAGTCGTTGTTCTCGATGCCGTCAGAAGACACCAAGATTTTTGGTCCAACACCTTCCTGGTGCCCTTAAAAAAATCTGAGAACAGCACTGGAAAGAGGAGACTCAAATTACTCTACTAAACTATATTCAGATTTTCTCTGGAGTGCCCGGAAGGTGTCGAACTCGACAATCACAACTTATTGGCGTTCATTTCGTAGCTTCGTAGTGCTAGAATTACACCTTTTACGCCATAGATTCTGACCATCGAGGCTGATTCAGCTCTAGTTTGGACCATGTTCGGATGCATGATTTTCCCCTTCAGTTGTTTGCTGATAGCAACCTTGTATCTGTCCACCCAGAGAAAGTTGGAATTTTCCGACTGTACAAATCCCGGGCCGATCTTACACGAAGTGGGTCTTAATATAAAGGATGTATGGCTTATTCTTACCCTGTAGAGCAGAGCCAAGAGCCAAGAGCTCTCGGGACTTGGGAATCGGGAATGTTCTTTTTTGTTGCTCACGGTTATAATATTATCTAAAAATACAGAATTTTAAAATTATGAAGTCATGAAGCATGAAGTCATGAAGTCAGAGCATCCAAACAAAGCGTAGGGAAATTTCTATCCTGGCTAGAGATGAACCTTGCAGACCTACTTGGCGGCAACCCCAGGGCTAACAAAGGGTTCGCGCAGCAATCTCCGAGCGGACCGATCGCTCCCGGGGTTGACTGCGGGTGGGAAAAGCATGAGCACAGCGGGACCCCATGGCGAAAGAGACCTCGAGTACAACCGTCGCAAGTTCCAGCTTCAGGGGGCACAGATGTGAAGAGCGTAGAGCGGCATCAGTTTAAAGCGCACGCGAGTCAATATGCTGGTGCTTTGTCACCCGAGTGGGGAAAGTCAAGCAGTGTCCACGGGGCCCAAACTAGTGGCAGCAAGAACAACTCAACCGAAGGGCTTGCCACCAAGCGTAGGATCACGAAAGCTACAGAATGCCTGGCAGCGCTAACATCGGAACAACGGCGTGTACTAGACATGGTGGTCGAAGACGGCATGTCGGTAATCAATCGGTCTTATTTGCTTGAATTCTTTTTGTGTTGGCTTTCTTTACCTTGTAGCTAAAGCTTCGCCTTGTTGTGATAGTTTGTTCGATTGCTATTTCCCATTTACATTTTTCTGCTAATATTCATTTACGGTAGCGAATCTAATTAATCGAGCTCATAATTTCATTTAAACATTATCGTAATGAATAAATTCCAACATCTTAGGTCTTTTTCACGGGAGCTGCAGGCTCGGGCAAAAGTTTCTTGCTTCGGGCCATCGTAGCAGCGCTGAGTGCGTCGGGCAAAAAGGACACCACCTTCGTGACGGGCACCACTGGCATTGCCGCCTGCAACGTAGGGGGAGTCACTGTGCACAGCTTCGCGGGCTGCGGGCTCGGAGACGAGCCCCTCGGAGAGATGGTGGCCAAAATGGAGCGGTCCAGCCATGCGAAAAAGCGCTGGAAGCAGGGCCAAATTCTCGTGATTGACGAGGTGCACAAGGGGAGAAAGTAAAGAGACTGATAGACCAGAAAGGAAAGAAAGAAGAGAAAATTGTTACAATTGATTCTTCCGTCGCACTAGATAATTACATTCGGAATTGTTCTGTCTACAAAAACGATGGTGTGATGTTGCATTTATTTTACAACGGGGGCCTTACGCGTGTGAAACGGCTTATCCTCATCTTCCTCAGATCAGCATGCTCGATGGGGCTTTCTTCGAGAAGCTTGCATGCGTGGGCGCGCGCGCTCGCAGTGATCCGCGGCCCTTCGGTGGGATTCAGCTGGTACTTTGTGGCGATTTCTTCCAGCTGCCCCCCGTAGGCATCAACCAGAAAAAGGGCACCATCTTTTGTTTCGAAGCGCCGGCGTGGCCTACGGCGGTGCCCCATTGCGTGGTGCTGAGCTCCGCTTTCCGCCAAAGCGACGGCGAGTTCTTGCGCGTGCTGAACGACATTCGCACTGGTTTTCCCTCAGAACAAACCTTGGCTGCGCTGAGGGCAAACGAAGAGCGGTGTAGCCGCAACGAGGTCATTGACGCTGTCTTGAATGATGACGACAATGACCACAATAATCACACCAGTGGTAAAAACAGCAAAGGCAGCAAAAATACAAGCAGCGGCAATGGCTCTAGTAGTCGCGTGACAGACTGTGTGGCCACCAAGCTTTATGCGCGCAACACGGACGTGGACCGCGTGAACGAGAAAGAGCTGGCCAAGCTAGAGGGCCATGCCTTGTTCTTTAACGCCCTCGATGAGGTGTGTGTGTTGGCAATGAGAATTTTGAGTCACAGGGTTCTCCTCCGGTTCTTTCAAGCATTGCCATGCTTTGTGTTCAGAAGCATGATAATTTTCTGTTTAATCTATTTTTTTTTCATTACGGAATCATTCCGCTGATCTCTATACTAGTCTTACCTTCTTCATAATGCAAACAACCACTCCATGCCATATCGCTCAGGGCGACGAACGGCAGCTCAGCACGCTTACTCGCAACTGCCCGGCTCCGGCGCGCCTGGAGTTGAAAGTGGGAGCGCAAGTGATGCTCCTGAAAAACACCGACGTGACCCGAGGCTTGGCCAATGGGGCTCGGGGGGTGGTGATTGGGTTTGAAGAGCCGGAAGCAGGCGAAGGCTTCGAAGGGTGGGGAGCTTTACCGAAAGTGGCCTTCAAAGTAGCCAATAGCTCGAACAATAATGGTGGTGGTGTTGGTGGCAGCAGCAGCAGTATTGGTAGTTGGAAGAGTGGTGGGTACCGTACTGTAACTGCAATCATCGAGCCAGCGGAGTGGAGCCTGGAGCTAGGCCGAGCGCGCGTTGCGAGTCGAATGCAGGTCAGCCAAACAAAAGGCCTTTCGATATGTCTTTGTCGCATCGGCAAGCTCGTCGAAATCAATCAACAACATTTCAGTCACTGTGCAAGTCGCTCAGTGTATTGCGCTTCCTGTTATTCAACTTGTCAATACTAATACTTTTCTCATCACACCACATGCCGTGGCGTTTTAGGTGCCGTTGCGGTGCGCGTGGGCCATGTCGATTCACAAGTCGCAAGGCATGACCATTTCCCAGCTGGACGTGGACTTCTCGGGCTGCTTTGAAGTCGGGCAGGCGTACGTGGCACTGAGTCGAGCCACCTCTCTCCAAGGCCTTCGCCTCAAGGTCAGCATGGATCTCTTTATTACAGGAGTACCATTAAAAAGACGTTAAAATTGCAGGTGATAACGTGACAAGTGCGTGTGCGATCCATCTGTAACTTTTTCGTTTTATTAATTGAAGTACCTTTTCTTTTTCTCTTGAATGTATTGGTTATGCATGGAGCTAGGGCTTAAGCGCTAAAGCGGTGCGCGCACACCCCAGCGTGGTGGCTTTCTATCGCCAATTAGACCAAGATGCTCAGCAAGCAGCGAATCAAGAAGGTGATAAAGTTGAAGGCGAAAACGAAGAAGTAGCCAAGACACAAATTCCAAATATCGACAGGGCCCACAACAGCAACAGCAGTAGCACTAGCAGCAGTAGCAGCAACAGCGGCAACAGCAAGAAAAGCAACAGTCGTCACCCGACAGGATGGGCTCCGTCAAGAGCGCCGCTGCAGCCGTGGGTGTGCCCGGGCTTCAACGGAGGCGCCAACGGCGACGGGTGGATTCAGCGGCCTCACAACGGCAAGGTCTCAGCGCCCAAAACGTTCGAGGAAGACACATGGATGGACCAAGTATGTGCCTGTCTTCTCTGGTTCAATTCCAAATATAAAATGACACATTCGTAACTGCTTTTCCGTTTTGCAGCTGATTTTTTTTTTACATCTGCTGTGGATGATGTGTGTACACGTGTGTATGTATTTTATTAATGCCTTTTGATCAGGGTATCTGCGTCACGGGTAGAGCTCCTCAACTTTCGGAGTCTGCGCGAGCGGCAGTGGTCGCGTCTGGTCACCATCCTTCGGCGTCACCCGTAGTGTTCTTACCGGGCTCACGCTCCTACTCTAGTAACAGCGCTAGCAGCTTTACACCTGGATCTGGTACCCGAAGCAGCAGCAGCAGCAGCAGTAGTGCCACTCGCCTAGGCAGCATGCCACCTGCGCAGCAACGTCAGCCGTCGTCAGCGCGCGGTTTAGATGCGCAAATTGGTGCTACTGGCGGAAGCAGCTGGGGAATTGCGCCACCGCACTCAGGGGCTCCCTCGACCTCTCGCTCGGATGTTACTCCAGGAAAGATGGCGCCGCCCCTGTCAGCTCATGCCAACATCTCCCACAGTAGCAGTAAGAGCACGACAACAGCACCGAGAGGTGATCGTGCCACCGCAACTTCGAAGCAAGCACCGCAGAGGATTGTTGCTTCGAAGAGTAATTACAGCAGTGGGGCGCACGGGATATTGCTGTCGTCAGAGCAACAGGTGCGCATGGAGAGCAACCGAAATCGAGCGCTTGCTCTGATGGCTCTAAAAGGAAAACGCCGTCTTTACTAGCCTTTTTGTAGGTGACTTTTATTTGTGCGCTGTGTTACAGCCAGGAGGCCTGCTAAATAAGTGAGCTGCGATTGCCAATGCCAAGTCGAATACCAACAAAAGCGAAGTGCTTTCTTGATCTCACTGTGAAATCCGGTCGAAATCAGGTGTGGTGTCTCTTCAAAAAAATATAGATTATATTAGATAGTAGTGTAGTGGTTCACGCACCATCCGCGGGTTTTCTGGGTTTTTACCCACTTCGGCTTAGCATAACACCCGGTAAATACCAACTGCGCCGAAGGAAAACCCAGGAGTCTTGGATGTCTTCCCGCTGCGTGCCGCTGCGCAGGCCTATACAAGGCATTTGGCATTTGAAATACCATTGGTCCTCTGCAGGCAACCGCGTGTTTAGCGTTTGGGCTGAAAGTCGAGATCCGAGGACGTAGCGATTGGAGAGAGGAGAGAGCCAGAGACCTGAGACTGAGGCGCCATCAGAAGAAGAAACTAAAGAAAGGGTGGAAGGGCGAACTATTGTGGAATGCTCTTTTGGTCGAGAGAGCATCGAAGCATAAAGGCAGTGTACATACCTTCCGTCGCTCAACTTCCCCGGTGAGGCTCATGGGTGTAGTCGGTGAGTTTCCCGACACTGGCGTAGCCACTGAACTTATGCACGGTTTGCGAAGAAAAATTCCCCTATGATTTCCCCTGCTTTGTAGCTTGCTTCCAAGTTTGTGTTCTACCTAGCGAGCCTAGGCTCGCAGCTCTTCGTTGGGTTAAGGCACCCCTTCGGTTAGAGTGGGAAGACCGTGGACTTGGAGCAGAGAGGAAGTCGGTTCAGGATGAGTGTGAAAACCTCCTACCAAACTCGAATACATGTGAGTCCGAGCCTGAACACAATCGACTCCTTGAACGACCTCGTGAAGTACTGATGCACAGGGCGGAGAAACAATCACCGATGGAAGACGGCGTTAAGCCGCACCATATGGCGACGTGATCCATAATTGGCCCTACGCAGCAAGAAAGAGGACAGGCGATGCCGAGAGCGGCTGGCGCCCGCCGCCTGACAAGAACATTGAGCCGGTGCCCTCCTGGGGTAAAAAATAGCCCGGAGAAATGCCTTGTGTACCTGGGACGTGAAACACATTGGGCACTCAGACCCCGCCGACTTGATCGGAGGGAAGATGCCAGATAGAGCCTTCTGGAACGCGCAGATACATGCCACAAGTGCAAATACAGATCACCTCTGAGAGCGTGCTATTTCTGCCCTTGTCTTTCTTTACACTGAAGAGTATAATCTAATCTAATCTATTGTAATTATGTCAAAGAGAGAGAGTAGAGGAGCAATTTCCAAAGGATTGGGTCAAGAAAAGTTCAAACATGCTTTACGCGCCAAAGTTCCAGTTCGTTCGGTGTTGTTGCTCAAAAATGGATGCACCCGCCGTCCGTTTGAAGGACTTGCATCCCGTAGAAGGCCCCGTTTCCCTGGTTAGTCAACACTACGCGCGCATGCTTCAGAACTCAATCATCCAGCGTGTTACTGAGCTCTGTCAATTTTAGCTCGCAAGTTTCTCAAGCTGGAACCCTCCCCATTTGCAGGTGGCCACGGGAGCTTCGAATGCCTTTGTATCCGGCGGTGCAGACGGAGAAATTAAGCTCTCCGAAGCAAGTACTCCCGAGTTCGGTTAGTACAATTAGATCACTCTTTTGTGAAGCATCCGTCCAGGGCTACGAAGTTCATGTCGGTTGCTCTCATTCTGGGGACTTGATCGGTTGTTGTTTACCTTGTCACGGCTAACATTGCTTGGCAATTATTGAATCCAGGGAGCGACGCGTCGGTTGCTTTTTCAGCCCTTTCGGGTGCCGGCACCACCTTGGTCACGGGCGACGAGGAAGTGACGGCGCTAGCAGTGTCGCCGGCGGGAGACGAGCTTCTCGTAGGCTTGGCTGATGGCTCCGTGAACTCCCACGCTTTGCCCTCAGGTACAGCAACAACCCAACTTCCTCTGCTTGAGGGCTTCCTCCTACGTGGCCCATGGACCATAATACTTGCTAGTCCGCGTTTTCTTGTACCTTTCGCTACCGCGGACGCAAATTGTTCGTGTGGTCTCTCGTTTGTCATGGTGTCTGTTATGTCAACAGATTTTGAAACTAATCCTGTGTCCATTGTTGTTCGCACACTTGTATGCTGGCTGCTTGCCCTTCTAGGTGATTTGCTGGCGACAATCACGCGCTTTCCTGCCGCTGCCGCTCGTGCGGTAGGCTACTTGGGCAACTCCCTGTACCTCGCTGCGTCGGAAGAACCTGGCCTGCGGGTTATGGCACGCGCTAACCCTGTCAAGGTAACCTTCTTGCTCTTCTCTTCCTGTCAACCCAGTCCTTAGCGCCTAGGATTATGGACCATTCCGACGACTTTTGCATTCCTTTAATCGCTTCATCGGAAATGCATGCCTCGGTCCGTTGCACGGTTGCACAGGTCATGATGCTGGACGAGTCCAGTGACGTGGGCAGCCGGAGCCTCTGTGCCGACCCGTGCGAAGAGTACGTATGCGCGGTCAGCCTCGACGGGCGCCTCAAGGTACATACACGAACGTGTGTAGCATGCTTGCTTGCACGTTTAGGTGTGAGAGGTGACTGATGATTGAGGACGCTTATGTTTTGTTGTGCCAAATCTTGCTCCTACCTTCAACCTGTACCGCCCCATCTCTTATATATGCCTTTTCCTAATGCTTTGTAAATACCCCAGGTGCATTACGTGCCCAAGGGCCCATACGCCAACGGAGGCTTGCCAGACTCCCTCGACGTGGAAACCTCTGTGCTCGACGAGCCCTGCATGATCCGCGACGACGGCTCGGAAGCCGCGCAAGAGCAGCGCGGCCTCTGCGCGTGGCACCCCACTGGAGCTTGCCTCGCTTTGGCGGGACGAAGCAGCGTGCTCCTCAAGCACCGCCCTGGTGCTCAAGACGGCAACGGTGCTGCTGCTGCCTCCTCTTCCTCTTCGGAAGACCTGGACCGCAGCGTGTGGCGGGAAGAAGTGCTGGTAGGTGGGAATGGCCCTCCTCACGCCGCGGGCGTGGTAACCACCCTTGCCTGGTCCCCCTGTGGCCGTTTCCTGGCTTCCGGGGGCACCGACCGCCAAGTGGTGCTGTGGTCTTTTGACACCAAGGATGTGGTAGCCTCGTGGTCCCCGAGCACCCACGCTCTCACGGGACTGGCATTTCTGGTCAACCCGTCCATCAGCGAAGAGGCTGCAGCAGCAAAAGCAACCCCCCTGTTGGCGCTTGCGGATGCCCGAGGCCGCGTTGGAGTGTGGGGGGTGAACCCGAAGCTTGGCCAGGGCAACAAAAAGGGCAGCAGCGCCGCTGCAGCTGAAGTCGACAGCGACAACGAGTCGCCGTTGAAGTTGAAGCGCGCCAGCCAGGGCAGGCGGCTCAAGAAGACCGCGCCCACGCCCAGCAAGGGAAGCGACGAGTTCGACACCGACGACGAGAAAGCGAAAATGGGCTTCGTGAGCTCCAAAGCGCTGCTGGACGTGGCCAACGACGACGACGATGAGGATTTTGACTTCGTGACGGACGACGAAGCGGAAAAGATTGCCGGTGGCCAAAATGGCAATGCCGCAGGTGCAGTGGCGAAATCTCCAGCGATCGACGAAGATGAAGAAGGCGTTGACGACGAGCTCAAGGATGGCGAGGATGGAAGCGGAGCGAAGGGCATGGAAGATGACGAAGCTGAAGATGGAGAAAGCAAGATTAAGCAGTTGAGCGCGAAAGAGCGGCTTGCTGCTGCGATGGCGCCAGCAACCGAGGCACAAGAAGAAAGTGGCAAGACCAGCAGCAAGAGTGCAGAGAAAAAGGCGGCAAAGAATGCCAAGCTCGAAGCCAAGAAGGCCAAGAAAGAGTTGAAACTGAAGAAGAAGCAAGCCAAGAAGGACGCCGCCGCAGCAGGCGGAAGCGACGAAAGCGACGACGCTGATTTCAACGACAGCGCCGAAGAAGAAGATCTTGACAGCGACGAGGGCAGCGATAGCGACAACGCGCTCAATTCGGCGAGCGAAGACGAAGACGACGTGAAAGCTTACGCTTCAACGGACAAGAAGAGCAGCAAAGAGGACGCTGCTAGCAGCAGCGGCAGCAAGAAGAGCTCCAAAGCCACGACCAAGGCGGCCCTCAACGACAGCGACGACGAGAACAACAGCGATGACGCTGGCAGCGCAGCTGGCGACTATGATTCCGACAACGATGGCATCAACTACGGCGGCGACGATGACATGCTCGACGACCAAGACAACGACGGTTACGGTGCCGCAGGAGCTGCCTCCTCTTCTTCTAGCCCTGGGGCCCCAGGAGGAAGCGTGGTAGGGGGCATGGTGGCTGCTGCGCCGGCTTCTTTCATGCCGTCGGCTTCCCCCCTTGGGGAAGAGCGGCGCTACCTGTGCTGGAATTCCGTGGGCACGATAACGTCGCGGCTGGAGGGCGCTGCCAATGCGGTGGAGATCGAGTTTGCAGACGCGGCTAGCCGGCGATCGGTAAGAAACGTGTATTTATTTTATTGTTACGATACGCTGGCCTCGATCATTTCTTGCGCCTCCTTCCATGAATACGCCTATCAATCCTTCTTGCTACTCTCTCTCTCTCTCTTTGACTTGCCGTGCCTTTCCTCCCCTCCTCCTTTTTGTGAACTTAGGTGCGGTTCCAAGACCGGTTCGAGCTTTCCATGGGCTCCCTCTCCGACGACTGCGCCCTCTTCGCGAACGTGCCGGAGCCCCTGATCATCGACCAAGAGCCCGACGGGGTGACTGCGCTCACGGCCTTTGGGGTCTCGGACCGTCTGCGCAACGTGCTCGCCAGCGAAGCAGGCCTGCTCTCAGCCGGTGGGAACGCGTACAAGCAACAGCTCAGCCTCTTGGTGCAGCAGCAACAGCAGCCGGGCAGCGTGCTGTACTGCAGCGTGTTCAACGCCACCACCCAGCAGGGCGCCAGCTGGACCCGCAAGTTGCCTCCCGGGGAGGTGGCGGCGTGTGTGGCGGCAGGCCACGGGTGGTGCGCCTGCGTGACCACGACCGGCCTGGTGCGAATCTTCGGCCTCGGGGGGCTGGAAATCGACGTCTTGCACGCCCCCTGCGGCGCCCACGTGCTTACGTGCGTCGGGAGCGGCCGCAAGCTGTTGCTGGTGAGCCAGGCGTCCTCGGCCGCTGCGCCCACTTTCGTGGTGCTGGACGTGCTTCGCCGCCGCCGTCTCGCTCACGGGGCTCTCCCGCTGGAGGTGCCCACGGGGCCTGCTGCTGTTGCAACCACTGCCACCGCTGGTGCTAGTGGTGCTGACGCCACTGCTAAAGCGGCAGCGGCGGCAGCCTCGATTTCTCGGGCTCGCAGCACGTTGCAGTGGGTCGGTTTTGCGGAGCCTCACACAGTCCCTTGCTTGCTCGACTCTGGGGGGCTCTTGTCGGGTTTAACCAGTGCCTATGGGGGTGCAACCTGGGCGCCGTGGTGCAACACTTCACTGCTCGCGCCCAGTCTGACCAGCCGCCGGGACTCTCTCTGGCCGGTGGCGGTGCAGCACGGGTCCCTGAACGCGGTCCTGCTCAAGAACAGCAGCAACAGCGGCAGCAGTGGGTTTGCGGGGCCCGCCATCATGCCGAGGCCGCTGGTCAGCAGCTACCCCTTGTCGGTACCCGCCTGTGAGGGGATTGACCAGGCCCTGGTGAGCTGGGAGGCCCAGGCCCTCACGCACGGGACGCTCCGGCGCGGCTACGATGCACGCTGCGGTGGCAAATTCTACAATGGAGAGGCAGCGGCAGCCGCCGAAGCTGCGCAAGCTGACAAGGTGGCGGCAGATAAGACGATGCTCAAGTTGATGCAAGCGGCGTGCGCTGCGCAGAGGTGCTTGCAATTATGATGATCATAAAGACGAAGTGCCCAATTGGCTCTTGATAGTTGAATAACATGTGTACACACATGTTTTTGTGCAATGCTGTGCAGCAAATATCTGGCTGTCACACCTCTATCTCCCTTCGTTGTGCTCCCCATTCTTTCAAATTACCTCAACCATTTTGTACCACATCTCTGCTCTTATTTTCCTTCGAAAGGTACGAAGCGGCCCTCGACGCCGTCCGCCAGTTGTCCTTGCCCGCGTCGCTTCAAATTGCCTTGGTGGTGGCGAACCATGCCGAGCTGGCCACTCTCGCGCCCAAGGTGCAGGACATCATCGATGAAATGCAGGCCGAAGCAGAAGCCGAAGCCGCAAGTGGTGGCCACCAAGAAGACGACGACGACGACCAGGAAGTCCTAGCGGCCTCCGCTCCTACGCCACCAGCTGCGCTGCCCCGGCGAGCGCCGCGCCCTGCTACGGTGACGCCGCGGCTCTCCGGGCTTGTCTCGAGGCGCCAACTCGACGCCCAGCAGCAAGAACAGGAGCGGCAGCTCGCGTTGCAGGAACAGCAGCTGCAGGAGGAACAAGAGCAAGGGCGCCGGCAACAACAGCGGGCGAGGCCGGTCAACCGGGTCTCGTTTGGGCAGTCTTCTTCCAAGAGGAGTGCACTGGCCGCCGTAGTGTCACCGCCCAAGGCAGAAGAAGGTGGCGAAGCCGGAAGCTTTTCCGACGACGAGGAAGACGGAGGCGAAGAGGTGGATGTGGACACCGCTGACGAAGGAGAAGTGGGCGAAGATGGAGTGGTGAATGGCGGTGGTGCGGAAGAAGAAGAAGAAGAAGAAGAAGAAGGCTACGAGCTCGCGAACAACGAAGACGAATTGCAGCAGGATTCGCCCCCCGCGTCGCCCGTGAAGAAAGCCAAGCCCTTCAACCCGTTTGGCAAGAAAGACCACGGCGTCATGGCGAGCCCGCCCAAGAAGCGCAGGAACGTTTTCGAGCTGCTGGCAGCCACGGCGAGCCCGAGCCCCAAGAAAGCCCCAAAGCTCGCCACCAAGGCCTCGGCCATGGTCAAGTCCGCGCACAGCAAGCGCAACAAGCTTCGGGGCGTGCTCTAATCCGGGGACCTCCACCGCTTTCCGCGCACCGATTTTTCGAAATAAGGCGCGCTATTACCCTGATTCCCCTGCCTTGCGGTCGTTGATCTAATTTCATCGGGAGCGAAAATGCTGTGTGCCTATGCACCTTGCAGAATAAAGTGAATCACAGAACGCAGGACACTGCACACTGCACCGAGCAACGAGCTGCCCGCCTCGTGCCTTGGTGGCCTTTAGGGTTTATATTTATTTGTATACCGTGATATATATAAGTGACCATGGTAATCAGGGAGATTAGGAGAAGGAGAAGGACTTGAAGGACGTACTTTGGCTTTGGCGACAGGAAGCGATAACTCCTAACTCGAATTCGAATTCGAGATTCGGTTTCATTCGACATTCAATTTCGGAGTTCAGACTAAACTTGCACCCATTCTGTATTGTGCATTGTACGAACTTTTCCAAGAGGTGGGCAATCAGACCACAAAGCGACGTAAGGGTGGGGTGGGTAGGAGGGTTTTGGCCGTCCGGCTGGAAAAAAAATACCCTTTTTCCCGCTTCCCCCAGAGGAGGGATAGGCTACTCCCGTATATGTATATAGAGCACCCAACGGACAACTCCAGGGCGGCAATTCGGTGTTTTCATCGCCCCCAGGAAGGGGGGCTCAATATGGAAATGGGCACTACCCGCCACTAGACCAGGTGCGGGGGTAGGAATCGAAGGATCTCTGGAAAAATGACCCTCTCATTGGTCAAATGGTTTTTTGCCAACCTCTAGCTCTAGCACTTTCCTGAGTATTTTTTTCGTCTTTTCGTGTGACGTGTTCTGAGCCTTCTTTTGACTGGTGCAGATGTGTGTGGAAATAGAAAGTGTGACGAGCTCAAAGCGTAAGACTTGATACTTCATACGAAGTCTCACCGAAAATGCCTTCTTCTCCTGCCTATGATTTGGTGATTTACGGTGCAACGGGCTTCACTGGCACGCTTGCTGCCAAGTATGTGTCCACGCAGTACTCGGGTGGCCAGATTAAGTGGGCTGTCGCGGGCCGAAGCCGGAGCAAGCTTGAGGCCCTCGCTGCACAGGTCGAAAACACACGAAACAGCGATTTAGCGCTAGCTCACACACGCTGTGCAATTTGCTTGTTGCACAATGTCTACTAGATTTAAAAATAGAACCGCAGGCTGATTGTTATAGTGAGATTCTGGTGAGGGTATTTGAATTGACAGTGTTCTTCTTGGGCCTCGAATAACCTAAATGCATATGTTATCACTTCACAACTTCACAACAGTGCGGTGGATGTGGCGTCATCGTTGCCGAAGCAAGCGACGAGGCGGCGCTCACGGAGCTGTGCAAGCAAACGAAAGCCGTCGCTGCATGCGCCGGGCCTTTTGCCCGGTACGGCAAGCAACTTGTGGCTGCATGCGTGGCGCAAGGCACTGATTGTGAGTGACTAACTAACACATGCAAGTCACTTCTTACAAGTTCAAGTAGAGCTGGGTTAAGAGGAGCAGCTTTTGCACTCGTGAAAGACCTTAGCATCATAGGCTGATTTTTCCAAGATTACAGGCTTGGTTGAGCAAGGGAGCTCATTCTCTTTTTATTATTTTAATTTGATGTTTGGTGTCTTCTTCCTTTCCTTGCTACTGTGTTCTGCTTTTAGCGTCTTCATCTTCAAAATTTTCTTCGTATGTAATCTCTTTAACCCCTTCTTCCATTCATTTCTTTTCTATTTTTGCCCAGACTGCGACATCACGGGCGAGCTCAGTTTCGTGCGCGAAATGATTGCGGTCCACGATGACGCCGCAAGGAAAAGTGGGAGCCGGATCGTGCATTTGTGCGGCCACGACTCGATCCCCTGGGACTTGTCGACGCTGCTGCTCCACCAGAAGCTTCAGGCGAAAGGCGGCGCCGACACGCAGCTCAAGCGGGTAGACTTCTTCACGGACATCAAGTCGGCGCCTTCGGGCGGCACGCTGGAGACGGCGAGCGGAATCATGTTTGGCGCCGAAGGCAAAGCCAAGCCCCACCCGTCGATTAAAGCCCTGGGGTTTGACCCGCTGCTCAAGACCCCAGAAGGCAGCAAGTCAACGACGAATTTGTCGGCTAAGAACGTGGACTTGCTGGCCATGGGCGCGGCAAAACTCAGCAAGCTGAGTAAACAGGTTCGTGGAAGGAGATATTCGTGAGTGCTATTCAAAGGGAATGGGTGGGAAGCGAAGAGTCTATGAACTCGTCGACAGTTGGAAGAGAGAGTTTGGGTTTAGGATGGAAAATACAATTCCAAGCAATAATTCGAAGATTAATTGTACCTTCTGGTAGAACCATCCTTGCGCAAAAAAAAAACTGGGACTTGATATTTGTGGTAAATTTTCAATGGATCATTGTTCTTTTGTTTCAATTTTAATTTCCCTCCTCACTCACGCTACTTATTTTTATTTGTATTTCTCTCGGCACACTCCTATTACTTCCTAGGTAGCAGCCAAACCCGTGCGCGCGCGGTTCTTCATGGCGGGCGTCAACGCCAACGCGGTGAAGCGCAGCAACGCTCTCAACGGATACGGGCCCAAGGTGACCTACTGCGAAGGCCAGTGCTTCGCGTCGGTGTTCGGGGCTCTGGGAGCCATTTTGTCCATGCTTTGGATGGGGGTGTGCATGGTGGTCCCGCCGCTCAAGGCCATGTTCTTGCCGAAACCGGGGGAGGGGCCTTCCGAGGAGTTCATGGCCGAGGGTTACCTGGTCGTGACGGGGGTGGCCACGGCGATGGACGGCAACACTACGGCGACTTCGGTGATGAAATTTCCCGTGGACCCGGGCTACAAGGACACGGCTCGCATGGTGGTGGAGTCCGCGCTGACTTTGGCGCTCGACAGCAAGAAGCTGGCTGACACGCGGGGGGGAGTGTTCACGCCGGGCTGCTGCCAAGGCTCGGCGCTCTTGGACCGCCTGTGCGCCTCGGGCACCTCCTTCGAGTGCAATTAAGCGAGCAAGAGAGAGGGGCAGGTTTGAGTGCTCTAAGCTCTAAGCGGCGGTGGTGCTGGGAAATTAGGAAGGGGTTGCATTACATGGCAGACCAAAGTCAAGCTGTCAAGAAAAATGTCGCGTGTGTGTCATAGATAAGCCTCCGGGTGTTCGGTTATTTGATTCGAAGACGGATTTGCTCCACATGCGCCATCTCTATTTGGGCATCGGGCGCATGATAATGATAGCAACTAGCAATACGCAGTACCCAATAGTGATAGCTGGCGACTATGATCATTATAATAACAAATAGTAGGCCGGTGTTGGTACTGACGCGAGAGCTCACAGCTCACAGGCCCCTTTCCCCTTTCTTCGAGAACATATCAGCCTCTGAGTAATTTATATTTATTTGTCATGTTATATGTTATTTGAATTCGGTGTCGGTGTAATTGGCCGGCGATGTTTTGAAGAGAAGCGTGGCGGTTTATTTTTGGCCCTTATGGCCGCCTGTGGCCTGCCTCAAGCGAATTGTAAATTGATCTCCTCCTTTTGACGCCTTCCTCAAGTTCATTCGAAACGGCTGCTAACCACGTATATTATTAGCGATTCAGAGCGAATACTTCATAGTCAAAGCCAAAGCCAAAGCCAAAGCCAAAGCCAAAGCCAAAGGTTTAAAAAGCTGCCAAGCGCACTAAATAATTAGATGGCGGCGTGAGCCGCGTGAGACAGCTGAGGAAGTGATGCGCCGGAAACCGCAGTTAGGCGCAGAGCCAAGACGAGAAGATAAGGCGAAAACGAGAAACGAGAAGAACAGTTACTATTACTATTAGATACTATTTCCTTTCCCCGCTAGGGAGGGATTATCCAGGAGCTGGACCAGAATAACCAAGAGGCTTGAAACCACGCCCGGCCTTGGGTCTCAAGGCGGGGAGCGAGCTTCAAACATGCATGCTTTTCCCCCTCAATACCCATACTTGCCTGATTTAGTGTTAGTTTATTCCAAGTGCAGCTCCGGCTTGACTACTTGTGCACCTTACTGTTTGCTGGCATAGTGCACTTTGGCGCACTTAAAAACGTGCTGTATCCTTCTTGCTAGGTTCGGTTTCACGCGCGTAATTCCGCGGAATTCCCGCGGAAAGGGAAATTTTTACCGACCTGACGTGATTTCCGCGACGGGAATTTAGCAGTGCCTTTATGACCACGGCACGGAAATACCGCG
>Ga0307930_1000483_pt1 | contig 31837 bp, 18 predicted proteins | sample OrgLakmetageno46_FD_203161 | JGI IMG/M metagenome (GOLD analysis project Ga0307930, IMG submission 203161) | Saline water microbial communities from Organic Lake, Antarctica - #46 | ecosystem: Environmental > Aquatic > Non-marine Saline and Alkaline > Saline | place: Antarctica: Organic Lake...
AATTGCATTACGCAAAAGGACACTCAGCCCAGTCAGACTTGTTCTGAAGGTTACATTTTTCTGTTGCTATTTGCCACAGTGGTGTTTCTTTGTATTTTTGGGGAGTATTAACTAGACTAGACTAGATGCGCCCATGTGGCATGCACCCGGCTGTAGGCCTAGCGTCGCTTTGAGATCTAAGCACCAAGAAACAAGAAAACTTTGGATCTCGAACCACGAACCACGAATCACGGAGTTATAGTTATAGCTCTGAGTTCTTAAGTGCCTATACGACGAGAAGCGGCCAGGCAGCGCCGAGTTCCTGAGATATGTAATAATAATAGCTGTTTATAATACGAGAGATAGGGGTATGCATGAAAAGCCCTTCCCTTTTTAGTTCTTTATTGCTTTTGCGTATTTAAGCCAATCAAGAGTCAATAGCAGATATCAAATTCACATCGACATTCGATCCGGAAAGTGCCTTTGAAGCGGACAAGAAATATGATATTTCATTGTTCCCACGCCTGAAATGTAATAGTTTTGTGATAAGTCCAAAACCTTGAACCCTCATTTCGGTGGCAAAGTCCAAAACCATTCGGACACGAAAGGAAAAAAAGCCAAAAGCCGCCAAAAGCCGCCAAAAGCCGCCACGCAGCCGTCACGAAGTGGCCAACCGTTGGAACTTATTCGCCCGTACGGGGTGGTCGAGTGTCAACTCAAAAATGAGAAAAATATTTTGTCGAACGAATTGACGCCACTACTTGTGACTTGACCCGTCCTTCTTGCTGATGCCGCGCACAACCCGGCAGAGTAGCCCAGCCTCCAAGGTATTAAATTATTGATAATCAATCATTATTGCATTCCTTTGCCCGAGCTTTGAGTGATCTGTGCTGAACATGGTTCAGAAAAAGAATTATCGTTAAGATGACAAGATACTAAGCATGATACCTTGACACCTCATGTTTAACTTATTCGTTCCAGCGCTCGAGCGACAGCATTACTCGTGCTAGTAGCGAAACTTCAAAACCCATGTTGAAGCGCTTGAACTCGAAGAGGTCTCCTGCGAGCAAAACCAGCGTTGGCACCTCAACGCCCACTTCCAAACAGAACTCCCAAACACAAGCCCCTCTAACGGAAAGATCAAGAAGCCCTGAAGCAACAAGTATCAGGAAGCAGGAAAGCAAGGATAAGTCAACAAGCCCTAAAGTCGCAAGCATCAAGAAGCAGGCAAGGAATCGTTCTTATTGTTGAGTCGTCATCTTTCCTGCTGTGTGCTTTCAGTGCTTAAGTTTGTCCTCACTTAGCAGCCGTGCACTTTCGAACAGTTGTCAGCTGCGCATGAAGATCTGGGGCATGTTTCGGACGGGTTCGAGCGGGATGCCGAGCAAGCGGCCATCGAAGCGCAGAGGCAAGCCGTGTGGAACTCCCATGTGAAAGTAGTCCGTCACTTGACAGTGCTTGCGCTCGGTGCCATTTGCTTGAACTGGGCCACTGCAATGGAATGGTGGCAATCTGAAATGCAGCCATGCGTCACGGATTTGCAGAGCGGTTTCGGAGGGCGCCGCTGTTCCAGTGATGCCGTGAATCGCAGCACCGACGAAAGCTTTGAGAGTGGCCAATGCGCCGGAGGCGCCCCTCTTTCGGAGCGAGTGTGCTTCAAGCCAGTGGTTTACTCGTTGGGCGTCTTGGCCGTGCTCGCAGTGTTTTACTTGGTGATGAAGTTGGTGGAGTGGGTGCCCAAGACCATCATGTTCCGCAAACAGGTATGACTTTTAAAGCTTCTGTTTTCGGCCTGTGAGTGCATGCGTCATGCTATTTGTTTTACAGTGAAGCCCCTTTTGTGTCAATATCAGGTGAGAGCTGCGTTTGAATCGGTGGCGCACGGCAAAGAAGAGCTGGATGAGTTCGGCGTACATTCGGCGCTCCTGCAGATCTACTCCAAGGTCCAAATTTAGATTGCTTCAAAGCGTGTACATCTTCACGAAATGCATTGCCATGGGTTAGAGGAGTCGTCTTGATGTCGTGCCTCTTGTTTTTGGTGTGGTTTCTTTGCGTGCTCGTCCAAATTCACCAGGTGAATGCGTCAATGCCTCGGCACGTGGTTCCCCCAAGCCACTCGGAGACCCACCAGCTGCTGATCGTTTTCGACGACAACGGCGACGGAAAAGTGGACGCGGACGAGTTTGCTGACTTTGCGGTGTTCCTCTTCTTTCGGGTGGGTGGGTGCTCTGTGATATGACAGCAAGTGTGCGGAGAGTGACAGCACTGGCTGCTGCATGGCTCAATGCTATTACATATTTTAAAGTAGACGCCGCGTTAGCGTTCGTGTCGACAGAGCATTATCTTTTGTTTGTGGTATTGACTACTTGATTCTCATAGGCATCTCTGGTGTTTTTCGCTGTGTTTTTCAGGTGGTGGTGGATGTCGAGTTAGTGCTCCTGGTAGACCTCCTGTTGAGCCCTTTATACGCTACTTTGATCCACGAGTTAATTCTTCTCGCCACCAAGCAGGCTGGATGGGCCCTTGGGGTACCCACCGTCATGATTGTCCCTCTTTGCATTCGAAGTTTGAGAAGCGATGTCCTCATCACGAACACTGTTGCGGAGAAGACCCCGGAATGAAGTACAGTGTCAAAATTGCCTTAATGGAGCCCAGCGAGTGTACCATGCCGATTTACAGAAAGAAAAATCATTCAAGTCCACATAGAAATATCGGGCAGGTCTTTCGTAGCAGGAGTTTCTTGGCTTTGAATATAATAACGAATAATAGGTGACGGTGCATGCCGCTATGCCGCTAAATTCTAAATTCTAATTCAATTCCTCGGGGCCTGTCTCAACAGAAATAGGAATTCAGATTCATTGGCATTGGCATTGGTATAGGCAAGCGCAGGCGTGGAAACTACACCTACTCCCAGTCTTGCCTCGCTAGGCGAATTCCTGGTCTTTATCTTCATTGGTATTGGTATAAAATACCAAATTTGGCACATGGCAATAGCAAAAGCATGCATAAAGCGATGGATCCATTTTTTTCGTAAGCATCCGCGAATGGGTTTGCGGGTTTACGTTAAATATACGGCATTGGAATACTGTGAGATATACAAAGGCAAATCTTTCCCCTGAATGGCTTGGCTGCCACTTGGCTCCATTCATTACCGTGCCCTTCTCCACTGCCTATTGCGACGGGCTGTTCTTGGCCATGCGTTCCTTGATGCTGAGAAAGCGGGGGTGGTTTCTCAAGTCGTCAAACGCGGACCCTTTCAAGAGTGCCTCGCTGACCCATAACCCTAAATTCACGGCTTCGTCTAACTGGTCGAGAGCGGCCACTTCATCGCCTCGCTCCGCCAAACTCCTCGCCAACAAGAACCGCGTAGCTGCGCTGTTCGGGCTTCGAGGCTCGGCTTGTAGCGCTGCTTGAAAGTGGCCAATCGCGCCTTCCACATCACTGTTCATGCCAGCCGCAGACCCGAGGCCATGCAACACTGAGGCTCGACCGGGCCACGACGCACTGGTGCCAAACATGCGATCGCCGAGGTTGAGTGACGCCTGCAACTGGGCAGCACCTTCGTCCACCAGCCCTAGCCGCAGCCACGCTCGCCCGAGCTCCGCCCACAGCAGAGGGTCCTGCGGCAAGTACGTCGCTGCCAGAGACAGCACCCGGCTCGGGTGTTCGGCACACCCGCCGGGCAGACCCGCGAAGAGCCGGTCACTGGCCTTGGCGTGGTCCAACGGCCCGCCGCCGTTTTCTTTGGCTGCCACTAGGGCGTCCCCTAACAAATGCACGGTGTGGTGCCACCACGAAGGGGAAAAATTGGTGCTTCCACCGGCGATGGTCAACCCAAAGGTTGGAGCCCCGCTGCTTTCGTCGCGGCCCGTCACGCTGCTGCGAAAGATGCGCTGTGGGAGCGGAGACTTCTTGTTGGATGATGCGTCCGATAAGGAAGATGTCTGGCGATCAGTCACGCTATCTTCTTCTTCATCGTCCGATGACGAGGCACCCTTCTCCAGAGTCGCATGCGCTGCTGTTAAACCATCAAGCAGAGCGCGCACCGCGAGGTTTGGCTTCTGTGTGTCAAGGTGGACTACCGCCAAACGAGTCCAAATCGTGTCAACGTGGGCCCAATCCACCGGCAACACCTCGGTGGCGTGCCGGAGCACCAGCGCCATTTCATCGGCTAACACTCGAGCGCGCGGGGTGTTGTACGGGATCTTGGGAAGCTGTGCGCCGTTCGTGGAAGAGGAGTGGCCAGCGCCGTTGCTGAGCTGAATCCGCGGCGCATCATCGTCATCTTTCTTCTTGTTCTCCTTCTTCTTGCCACTCTTGGATGATGCTGCAGCAGCAGCGTTGCCCGTCCCTGATTGGTCGTCCATCTCCTGTTGCAGAGGTACGGTGAGGTTGGTCCAGAGGGCCGACGCAAGGTTGGCGATGGTACAGGGGGCATCGGGCTCAAGGAGGGCAGACTCCCGAAGGCAACGCACCGCCACCTGGTTGAAGTTAATGAAGATAGGCACAAAACACAGAAGCGACTGTAAAGAAGAAGCCCCCTCCGCATAATGTATCGAAGGTGCACGACAACAACACAACCAAGACGCACACACACACGCAAGAGTAGCCACTACTGAAATATTTTTGTGAGTACTACGTTGTGAAAACAACCATAAACATAGTTTGTTCCTCGCACCTGCAAGAGGTGAAACTTGGCGCTCGGGTCCGAAGTCTTGTGAATTTCGTCCATCACCAAGGTGGCCATGTTATTCAAAATGGGGGCCAAACCAGGCCAATGAGGGTCCTCCCCCTGTAAAGCTGCGTCACACGCAGCCGCGTAGGCGTCGGCAGCCGCATCGGCGCGACCGCACATGTATGCCGTGGTACCCGCCTATTGTTTTTGGCATGATGTAACATGAGAACAAAGAAAGAAAGCAGATGTGTGGTTATCAAGATGATGTTATCTCATTCTAAATACAGCACAAGATAAAGACAATGCGACACCGCGATCAGTCTATGAAAAACAAGGGGGTTTAGTTGGAGCGCTCACAATGAATCGTCTACAAACCTTCCTTTACCTGAAACCATAGAGTAGGGTCTTCTGGCCTTCGCACACTAGCAGCTCGAAGCAGTTTCAGGGCATCGTCAAAGACTTCTTCGCTGCCGTTGTTCTCGGGTTGGCTGTGGATTGCGGCTGGCGACTGCTGCCGCTCTTCCCAAGCCTCCCTTACGGCCGTGGCCAGTGCAGCCATGAGGCGGGACGCAGGCGGCCAATCAGAGGGCGCCAACAGCAGGCTCAGCTTGTAGCCGTCGGCTGCCGCCCGGAGGTGGCCCATGCGGCTCAGCAGCAAGGAGGCATCGGCTACGAAAGCGGCACTGATTGCGCGCTCCCCCCACTGGTCTGCTCGAGGTGAAAACAACCTAGCCATGTCTTCGCGTCCTAGTGACACTCGGTCCCGGTCGTCCTCGCCTGGCCCGGAGTAATCGTCTGACGCATCTGCATTGGGTCCGTCAGCTTCCCTGTCAGATCCGTCGTCCTCTGAGTCGCTGTTGTCATCGGAGTCGTCGCCGCCACCAGTGCTGCGAGGTGAGCCGAAGCCACCTCCCCGCAGCCCGAGCTCAGCTGAACGGGGCCGCGAGAGCCTGAGTTGTTCACAAGAAAGAAGAGAATGATGGTTCAACGCGAGGCGAGATGTCGATGCTTCATGGCCAGATATCGAGGCAGTCGGAAGACCTCAAGTTATGTCGCAATTCAATGCTAGGCTCAATTCATTATCATTATTTTTATAGCTTACCAGTGCGAGAAAGGAGCAATGGCTATCGAGCGTGTCACGTGGAGCAACAGCACCAAGAGTGTTATATGCCTAAGCATGTTTGCTAGATTCTCTTTACTTGATGGCAAGCCTAGTAGATTTTGAAAGAAGTCTCGCTATCGGCTTTTGCACTCTAGCTAGTATATGTATCAGGTCCTCTGCCTTTCAATAACTTCGGTCAACGCTGCAAGCTACGTGCTGCAGCTAACTAAAGCCCACGTACTTTTTCTGGCTAAAGCTTCCTCGTGTTCAAAGCAATCAGAAATTCTCAGAATTTTACCAAAGGAAAGGATGAAAATACGGATAATCTTCCAACCGTTTTCGAAGCTCGGCTACAGTTGGTTTGAGCTCAAAAATGGCTGAACGAGCAGTTGGCACTGAGAATGTGCCACCCTCGATCTCAAGAGCAGCACTGCCTCCATATGGTTCGAAGACTCAGGCGAAACCAGGTTTGCTTGACTGCCATAAGTTATCTTGTGTCATCGACAAACCGTGACACTCATTTCATCTCATCCGTGCTGCCCTCAAATTCAAGGTGGCTCCAAGAAAGCCTCTAGCACAACCTCGCTGGGGTCGAAATCCTCTGGACGGCAAGGGCTCATGATGCGAGTGGTAAAAGTCTCCGCACTTTCATTCGCACTGTGCTCATTGATTGACTAAATAACGCAATAGTATGGTTGACTGACCAATGTTGTCTCCTTTCCTCGTCCTGTGAAATAGCCCATGACCAAGCCCCGAGGTTCGAAAAACGAGCAGCCAAACGGCGCTATGTCGTTACCAGCGACGCCAAAAACTCATGGCTCGTCTATGGAGATACCGCACGACCAATCTCTGCCGCCGACGCCCAACACTGCGGCAGACGCGACCGCTGCCACACCTGGCAACCGTTCGTCGCAGCGCGCTCCTGCGCGCGTATTCGCGGTAGCCTTTGCGCCAGGTCCCATGGGCATTGAGTTTCAAAGCCGCTCCGCCAGCGGTTCAGGTTGTGTAGTGCTTCGTGTTGACCGCTTGCCGTCGGACTCCTCAGCTTCCGGTCAAGTCCAACCTGGAGACCGCGTCGTTTCCGTGAATGGTACGCTGCTTCTCTCTTGTACCTCCGTTCCTTACTTTGGTGTATTTTATGTTTTTTTCGTGCTCACGCTGAATATTCTGGGTGGCGCTATTCGTGACTTAATCCTCACCTCTTTGTATGTAAAACAGATAAGCAGCTCCGCGGGATGTTGTTTGGAGCCATCATCGATGAGCTCCGAAAGCACCAAGCTCGCCGTCGCACGGTGGTCTTTGAGCGCCCAGCGACAGCCACCCCGAAAGCCAACGCAAGCAGCAACAACACCAACAATAGGCCCACTACTGCGACGGCAGTAGCGGTTCTGCAGAGCCCCCAGGCGCACCGGGAAGATCTCACGAGTGGTCTGCAAGGCCTGCCGCCGACTCCAGGCCCCACTCCCGGTGGTCCCGATTACTACTCGCAGGCTTCCCCCCTGGCGTCCTGCCCAGAGGCGCCTCCATACGCGCCGCGCGATCTGTCGTCTTTGCCCCCAACGCCTTTCACCGCCAGCGGGGACCTCCCTGACGACTACGACCACCACGAACACGCCCCAGTGGCGGAGTCCACGCCGTCGACAGCCCCCACTGTGCGCCAAGACCACCTCACAACTGAACGAGGAGGAGGAGGTTCCGCCAGCCACCACAGCAGCAGCCAGCGCGGCCAACACCACACCACCACCAACAACAACCATTCTAGTGGAAGCGGTGCGACGCCGGTGCCGCGGCGGCTCGCGGGTCGAGGCGTGTCTGGCGTGTCTACGGGGGAGACTGCGGGCGCGCGCACGGCCACTCTGGTGCTCTCGTCTCCACTGGAGACTCCTGGTGGGGGGCAAATGTTTCGCCTCGCTGACGGCCTTCAGATTCGCTTGCCCCCCTTTGGGGTGGAGGGCGAGGGCGACAGTGAGGCTGGCGATGAAGACTTTGAGCAAGAAGGAGTTCAACACGGAGACGAGCAAGACGAAGAAAACTTCCCTGAAGATGCTGAGAGGCATGACCACCACCAGGGTGGAAACAACACTGGGGCTGCTGAAGCAATCGATTACGAACTCAAGAACACGAAGGGTACGTACGAGGAGGAGGAAGCAGATGCCTTTGAGCCGGACGCAGATTCACCCAAGCGCTTTACGAACACTCAAGCGGTGCATGAATTGAAGAGTCCCGGCGGCAACCTCCGCAACGATTGCGGTGACTCCTACGTGTCGGACTTGACTTCTCGCGGAGCTACGCCGCCGCCCAAGGCCTCCAAAGCGGACGCGGAGCGAGCGGCGCGCATTGCGAAAGCAGAAAAGGAAGCACGGAGCCAGGCTGAAGCAGCTCTCGCGGTAGCTCGTCAAGAAAGGAGGCAGCGCCGGCACCAAGAGAGCGCATCGTCCCTGGCCGCGGGGAGCAAAGCAAGCAGCCACCACCAGCACAAGCAGCACCGCAGCAGCAAGAAGAAGCGCAGCACGCAGCCAGCAGCGCCGCAGGTAGATGGTTCGGAAGCCGCGGCAGCAGGGGTCGAAAGCAGTGCTAGCCACAGGGAGGGCACGCCTCACAGCGGGCATCACTCGCGTCGCTCCTCTCGCCGCGCACCACTGCCACCCCCGCCTCCTGCTGCTGCTGCTGCAGACGTCCCAGCGACGAAGCAACTGACACCCGTGGAAAATGGGCATAGTGGCGGCAACGGAGTGGCACGAGACCCTGCGGATGAAGCTAATGATGCACAAGTGGGAGAGCATGGCAGCAGTGTTCATGCCAATACCCATGACCACAAGGCAATGGCACCTTCACCCATGACCCCTGAAGAGCCAGCCACTGCAGCGTTGGAAGAGGAGCGTGCGCGTGTGGCTGCGGCGGCCATGACGGAAGCAGCTCGACTCTCGGCTTCCGATCCCGTTGCCCTGCTGCGATTGCTTGAGAGCCTGGCCGCGGATGGCCCTCAACCCACCCCAACCAAGCAGGCAGCTAAGGCGGCAAAGACAAGCCGTCACGGTGCCGAAGAACAGAATGACGTTGATCAAGGACCTCTGCCATCACCGGCAAAAGAAACGGCGGGGGTTGCTGCTGCTGCCACTGTGGCAACTACGAGTGTGCCACCGTCGCCGATGCTGGATGACACCGCAGCCGGTGCAGGGGGGGTCACCCGGCAAAGCAGCCAATTCTCAAACACCCAATGGTCCGATGGGAGCCTGACCGCACCAACCAGTAACCACAACAAGATGAACCAACAGCACCAGGAAGGAGGAGGAAGCTCGTTGGAGGGAGGCAGCGAAGGAGGCGAAGAACAAGGCGAAGAAGAAGACCACCACTACTACCACGGGAACACGTCTCGCAGCAGCTACGGGGGCGAAGGCAGCAAGGCGGCAATGTCGTCGGCAGGAGCCAGCAGCGGTGAACTTCTGGGTGATGCCACGCCCGCTCTGTTGGTAGCCTCCATGGCGAGTGGCACGCGGCATGCATCCTTTACGGGGGGCGCGATGGCAGAAGGAGGCAGCTTTACCACCATGGGCCCTCTGGAACACTTGCGAGGCCACCTCCCACCGCGGCTCTACGCGAGATGGACGGAGCTCTTGCTCAATGCAAGCGGCGTCTCCGATGACGCGATGTCGCAGCAACAGCACGGAAACGACTCGGCCATTCAAGAAGGGGAAGAAGAGTTGGTTCGCAATCGAGTCAACGGCAAGCCCAACAACAACAACAACAACAGCACCAGCAATAGCCAAGCCCTCGTGCCTACCCCACAGAAGTCGCTTGAGCCTAACAAGAAGCCGACTCTGCGTGGCAGCAAGCGCACATCCTCCCACCAGCAGGCGCTCAAGCATGAGCTGCTGTACGCGGCCAATGCCGTCTCCGAGTCGGAGCGCGCTCGCGTGGCAGGAGAAGCCGAGGCGTTGGCGCTGCGAGCGAGCCTCGAAGGAGTCGAGCAGCGAGCAGCGCTCCTGGCCGCGCAAGTGGAGCAATTGCACTCGTCAAACCGCCCTAATCCGCACTATCAGCAACAGCAAGCGGAGGATCGACCTCAGGAAGAGTCGCAGCTTGAAGGCTTAACGAGGATAGATGATTTCGAGCAAACTCAACAAACGGTAGGCAACGCGAGCTTCGGCGGCAACGGAGGGTCCCTGTACTTCGACGAATCAACATCGGCTGCCGCAGCGGAGATGCACCACAAGATCGCGGCCACAGGGGCAGCGGCTTCTCAGGCTCTTGATAAGCTTCGTTCATCCGTTGTGGAGGCAGAGAAAGAAGACGACGAAGCAGAGGATCCGGTGAACTCGCCTACCTCCGGTGGTGGCGCCAGTGGTTCTCCGCTCAGTTTAGCGTGGTTGGAGGCGACCGAGAGCCACGGGCACCACGCGTACAGCCACGAGTACGGCAACAATGTGAAAGAGGGAGAGGCACAGCACAATGAGTGGAGTCCTGCCGCAGCCTCATCATCTCCGTCGAAACAGTCGTCGTCGGATGTGCTCGCCGTGCGTATTGTGGGCGATGGTGAAGCCTCCTTTACAGCAGGCTACGGTGGCATCGGGGGGGACGCCTCTTCAAGCCAGGTCGACGTGTCAATGACGGCGTCGGATTGTGCCGTAGCCGCCGCTCATGCGCGCGCGGAAGCGTACAGCGCTGGCCGCCCTTATGTGTCCCCATCGCCGAAGAAGCGCTTTGGGCATAAAGCTCGAGGTGGCAAGCACGGTGCTGCTGCAACGGCAGGATCGGCTCTCACTGCAATTACTTCGCCACCGCTGCCAACTCGCCCGCAGTCGCTCTTTGCGTCGCCGAACACCTCAAGGAATGACGGTGACGATGACTCGATGAACCGCCACTTGTTGCCGTTGCCGTCACACGCGATGACGTCACCGGAATGGGAAGCGATGCGCGCCGCGGTGGCGGGGCCGCTGCGGTCGGCACGCAAGCATTGGGCTGGGATGGGGGCCGAGTCGCCTGGTCCAGCTGAAGAAGAAGGAGAGGCTTATCATCGTTACGCGCTCACGGACGGTGGCCATGCTGCTCTATCGCTGGCGGCGAAGCCACCGCCCAATCGGTTCATGGCAGCGGTCACGTCGTGCTTGAGTTCAGTCAGCGAACACACCTCAGCGCTGCAAGCATACCAAGACCATGTGAACAGCCAGCAACAACAACAACAACAAGAGCAGGAGGGTGACGAAGAAGATGCTCAGGATGGCTCTCAGTGGAAGCAACTAACGAGCAACGAAGAGAGTGGAGCAGACGAAGGTGCAGAAACCTTGTGCATTGAAGCAAGCGGCAGTATCGAAGACGATGCAGAGCGCCGCAGCGTAAGCTTCAGCCTTTTGCCGAACCCAGCAGATGAGCAGCAAGAAATTATCGACCAAGAACAAGGCCCCAGCAGCAGTAATGGAAATAGTCCTAGCAAAAGCTCTAGCGGCAATCACTCACCCTCCACGTCAAGCCGTGGTGTATGGTTTCCGTCGGCGCGTGCCGTGACTCCCCTTAAAGAAAGGACCTCGAGAAGCGAAGACAATCCCGGCCAGTTGCTGGGTGAGGAGTCGGCGCTTGCAGTGTCTCCTGCGGTGGCAATGCCACTCACTCCACCCGATGACGATCACCCAAGCAGTGCACAGCCTCCTGTGCGCCCTCATGACGTCTCGGGCCGTTGGCTCAGCCCGGCTTTCGAGGCCCGTGCTTCGGTGAATGCTCAACCCGCTCTTCACCATAGCAATGGTGCTTCTGCTTCTGCTCCTCCTCCTGTGACGGCAACCGCAGCTGCGGTGCCCTGCTCCTTGCTGATGGAAGCACGCGCAGTGCAGGTCAGGGACACCGCCTTTTTGACTACCGCCGAGGCCGAAGCGTACGCGGCTGTCGTCGGTCTGGAGGAAGCCAAACAACAGCTCCAGGACGCAGAAGTGCAGCGCCAAGAGATAGCCCAAGACCAGGCGAAGCTGATTGGTCAACTCGAGGAGCTAAAGGCAGACCTCAGCCGCTTAGGCTCGGCCTTGGCCTCCGCCCGCGCAGATGCCGCGGCCGACCAACAGCGAGCCGATGCTGCCGAGCACCGTGCAGAGGTTGCGGAACAGCGCATTGAAGAGTATGCAGCTGAGGTGGAGGCCTTGAAGAGGGCTGCTGAAGAGGCTCAGGCTGTGCAAAGCTTCAAGGCTGAAGAAGAAGCTCGCCGAGCAGATGCTTTGGCTAGCACAGCGGAGGTCACAAAAGCAGCGCTGGAAGAGCTTCAAGAAGAGCTCATCACCGTTTCAAACGCTCACGACGACGTGGAAGAGCAGTTGTCGCAAGCGATGAGTGAGGTGCAAGAGCTCACGTGCTCGCTGAGCGCTGCCCGTGACGGCACGGCCGCTGCTGCTGCCGCTGCGGCTGCAGAACACGTGGCCGCGATGGAGGCGTTGGAGGCAAAAGTGCTGGCACTCGAGAATCAGCAAGAGGCGGAGGCAGCAGCCACTGAAGCAAATCTTGAAGTAGCAGTGGCGGCTGCTAGGCAAGAAGCAAGCGTGGCGGCCATTGAGGACTGTGATGCCAAGCACCTCGTGGCGTGGGCTGAAGCACAGGAGCAAGCCGCTGCCGTGCTCGCAGAGGCTCAGGCCGAGCATGCGGCCAAAGAAAGCGCACTACAGGGCGAACTTGACAACTGCCAGGCAGCCTTGCACGAAGCTCAGGACTTGGCGCAGGCACAGAAGGAAGAAGCGCGGGTGGCGCTGGAGACGCAAGCGCGTCGGCACTTGGAGCAACTGCAAGAAGTGCAGGCGTTGCAGGAGATACAGCGAGCCAAGCAGCGAGAAGCTTTAGCCGTCGCCAGCGCTCACAAGGCGTCGCGCAGCCCTTGTTCAGCGGTCAGGACTAGTGCAGGAGCGTCGCCTCAGCTCAGGCTCAACGGTGAAAATGGCGAAGAAGAAGAGTATTGTAACTCTTTTTCTCAGGCACAAAATGACAGCGTATTGGCGGCAAGCAGCCCAGTGCCTTCGATGTTCAGCCCGAACACTGTCGGCGTTTCAAGCACTTATTTGGACCAACATGCGACGAGCCAGCGAGACAATACAGATGTCGAGGATAATGAAGATGTTGACGACGCAACGCGACAAGGCGAAGAAGAAGGAGCTGAGGAATGCGATGCCACTGGTTTTACTGTCTTGGAAGATGACGGTGGGCTTGTGACTGCTCCGCCTCCCGTGCAATCGTGGATGGCAGCGACTCCAGTCAAAGGAGGTGGTGGCAGAGGCCGTGGTAAGAATCATCAAGAGCAAGCGGACGTCACCTCGGAGCAGCGCCGGGCTGCGCTCATGCACCGCATGCAAGTAGCACCTCCGTCACCGCTGCTATTGAAAGGCGAAGGAGCACTCAGTGCAGCAGTTGGGGAGTGCACCGAGCAAGCCAACAATGACATTAACACAGGATCGTCAGCGTGGGCCACTGCAGATGAGGTCGCAGCGGTGCAAGCAGAAGCATTTGCGGTGGCGTCGCGCAATGCGGAGCTCGAAGACGAGTGCTTCAACTTGCGAGCCCAGGTCATGAGCCTCGAACAGCAGCTGACGCGCTTCTGGACCACCGCCAAGGAAGACCTCCTAGGAGGAGTGGGCGATGCTCTTCCTTCAGAGCCTGCAGCCACCATCCAAGAAGAAGAAGAAGATGTAGTGGAGGCCGCAATGCTGCCAGCGCTATTCAGAACTCCTTGCAGTGGCAATGAATATGGAGACGATGCAACTATGGCACCGGAAGCTGCTGCGGATGATGATAATGATGATGACGTTTCAGTTTCGTCCACTTCAACGGAGGAGGCTGCTGCGATTGCTGCACGATTCGGTGAAGCACCAATGAACAGCCCGGCTGCCCCTCGAATGGCAAGCCATCAAACGATGATGTCGCCGAAGGCCCCTCCTTCTTCGTCTTCAAAGCTGATGCTGGCATCGTCATCCGGGCTTTCGTGGGAGCAGGATGTGGCGTGGCTGAGGCGGCGTGTGGTCTTTCTGGAAGACGCCTTGATTGCCGAGCAGGCTACCGTCACCAAGGCCCAGGATGAGGCGCTGGAGGCGAGCCAGGCAAATGTCGCAGCGGCTATGGCGCGAGCGGCCGCATCGCATGAAGTGCAGACCGCCGAGAAGCTGGCGGCTTTGAAGACTGAGCTTCGCGCTTCGGCCAATCGTGAGATGGCTGCGGTCGTGGAGCAACATGCACAGGTGGTTCATGCCCTAGAAGCGTCACTCGAGGAAGCGCGCAGTGCTTGTGCTGTTGGTGAAGCGAGCGCCAATGAGCGTGTGGCTAAGGTATTGGCGGATTGTGAAGCGCAAATGAAGGCCGCCGCTCAGGAGGCGAGCAAGCAGCTCACTCTGCGGCTAGAACAGGGTTTAGAGCGAGGCTTTGAGACACGTCTGGCTGAGGTTACCGCTGCCGCCCTTGAAATCGCGCAACAAAATGCTGAGCGGCTCAACATGGAGGATGGTGCCGGTGAGGCAGAGGCATCCTCAACTGCAGCGGATCTAACCAGTTCGTTAGGTCTTCTAGCGCCATTGGTACAATACTACGAGCAACAGTTGGCAAAACTTGCTAAGCTACTCCACGACGCACGGCAACAACAAGCACTTCCTAGTTCTGAAGATACCAGTACCGAGGTAGTGCTTCACGACGGCGCTCAAGACGCAAGCTGGGGCGTGTTAGGAGATGAAGAAGTGAGGGATGCCAACGTGAGCAGCAGTGACACTCAACACCCTTTGGGCTGCCGTCATGGTTTAGAGCGACACGGTGACGAAGATGCCACTCCGCGCTCCCCAGAAGCTTTACTAGCGGCGGAAGAAGCTCGCATGGTGCAAGAGCGGCGCAGTGACGCGATGCTTGAAGCGCACGAGGCCTTGGAGGCGCAGGTGGCAGAGCTTCGAGACGAGCTAGCCGTGGCAAAAGAAGAGGCAGAGGCAGCCAAGCAGAAGTGCAGTGCTGCTGAGGCCACCGCTGATGAGCTAGCGTCGAGCGTGGAGAACTTGGCCGCGGGTGCTGAAGAGGCAGCCGCTGAGACCCAAGCCCAGGTAGAAGCGCTCACGCAGGCGCTGGCGGCTGCCGAAGAAGAATGCGTTGCTTTACGGGCCGAATTAGACGCCGCAGACCAGCTCCTCGGGAACTCCACCATGACCGGTGAAGACAACGACCAGGACGACGAGAGCTCCGGAGAAGAAGAGGGCGGCGGCGCTAGTAGTGTGGGGGAATCGATGAGAGCAGTTGCCCTGCACCGCGCCGAGGAGCACGCGCGAGCTGAGGTGGTGGGTTTGCAGCGACGGCTCGCCGAATGCGAGGCAGCGCTGGCAGCTGCAGGAGCTCAGTTGGCTCGAGGCAACGAGGCAAAAGCAGAGGAAGATACCAGGGATGACGATGATGCTGTGTATCACGATTACAGCAACACTGGCGACGAGAATGCTGATGCGAATATTGTTGTGGCAAAGTCGTCGAATACGGGTGAAGACGAAGCAGGAACTGCATCGACGAAGATGTTCCAAAGCGCTGCTGCTGCATCATCAGCTGAGTTTTCGACAGAAGATGCGAAATTGGCGTCGGAACTGGCGCACTTGATGCAACGCCTGGCCACTGCAGCGCACGCGCCTCCGTCGTTTCCTCAAGTGAAAGCTTTGTGCGCTGACGCAGCTGCCCTCTGCGGGAAAGCGGCTGAGCGGGTGCGGGATCAAACGGCGGCAGTAGCGGCGGCGGCCGTCGTCTGTTCGCCGAAAGCTGGCGCACGAGGTGGCTTACCAACAGCGGCGCAATGGGCAGTAGCAGCGGAGACGGTCACTGCGGCTGCTGCCGATGCGGCCACCAACCGCCAGGAGGGATCCAGGCAGCCTGCGCGAGCTTCGTCCCCACCGCGCGCACAGCAATACGAAGCCCAGCGGCGCGGAGCTCAGATCTTAGGCGCCTACTCGTCGGCGGCGGCTCAAGTGAAGAAAGCCACGGCGGGTGCACCGAGCAAACATTTGCGTAGCTCGACGGCGGCTCCGGCTGCTGGAGCAGCGAGTTCGCTCGGGTCTTCGGTGGAATCTTTGTCCGGCTACTTCAGCGACGGCAGTGCCAACAGCAAGAGCCGATCTACCAGGCGCGTGCGCACTTACGTGGCTCTTTTGGAGTCGCTTGCTTCGCCTGAAGCTGCCGCTGAGAAGAGCTCATCGAATGGTGCCCATTCCAAAGATGAAGATGACCGCGATGATGAAGGAGCATCCGCAGCGGCTGCACCGTTGCCCACGATCAATAGCCCGCCAGCGTGGGCAGATGCGTCCTCGGAGCCCAACGACAACAGCAGCAGTGCTGCCACGCTTAGCCGTCCAACCAGCCACAACCACCACAACAGCAACGTGAGCGTCTCACCGCAGCAGTTGGATGCCCTCTCCAAGAACAGCGCCAGCATTCTCAAAGCGTCCCAGCAGCTGCGGCAAGACCTAGCCTTGGCGACTGCTCGGGCACACCGGGGCGCTGCCAAGGCGATGTTTGCCGCTCTAGTGAACGTGCTTCACAACGATGAAGTGCACCGAGCACCCGCCCGCGCTTGGGCCCAGTGGCGTGCCGTTGCCTCAACGAGTAACATCCAAGGTGGTGTTGCGGCATCGCCTACCCGCAAGCCAGGTACCAATCAAATGGCTTTGGTTAGGTCCTCCCCCGCTGACGGCGCTCTGCTCCGGCGCAAGCACCGAATTCGTCGCGATAGCTCTGTAGCCCTCATGGCTGAAGACAGCGATGCTTACACATTTAGCACACATTTTGATGAAGCAGCAGCGGAGGGTCTAGAGCAGTCACCGGGGGCGCCAATGGCATCACCTGAAGGCTCGTCGGTAGACCCTCTCACGCCCGTCACGGCTGCCAAAGGTCGTGCAGACTCCGCCCTCAAGGCATCGGCAAGAGCGGCCTACGCTGCTGAACAGTCTCTCTCTAGCGCTGAAGTTGAAATGTTTAGCCCCATTCGCCCTTTGGTCATCCCATCAGGTCAACACCAGAAGGCGAAGTCCACCTCAACTTCTGCTGCTGCACCCATGCCACCGTCGCCTAGCAGGAAGGCCAAGCCTTTGACGGCCCTCGCAGCACGCATGTTGCGCCGTAACCAGCCGTCAGGAGGAGCAGCAGTGCCTACAGCGACTCCAGTAGTGGCCGCCAAGGAAAGCCTTGCTGGTGGGAACGTTCGAAAAAGTGCTGATAGCGACTTTTGGGCGCTGAGTGACGATGAGGACGAAAACTGCGCCCCATAAACAAGATGGTGCTTATTGTAATTTATTATTCTTACTTGTTTTTCGGAATTCGTGATTTAATTAATAACTGGGCTCTTTTATAAAACGTATATATATCTCGGGAAATTGGTGCAGCGACAACTGCGCGCAGTGCGACTCCCATTCCCCTTTGCCAATTGCAAATCGCCGAATACTTAATACCAATACTTAATACCAATATCTAATATCTAATATATATATATAAGTGCCCGTCCTTGTCCGCGGCCCTTAAACATATACGCCTGCGCCTATTTTTCCTAATGCGGTTAGCGGTAACGAGTAACTATGAATGCGTATACGCATGTTGCTGAGTGCGTCTAAAGGTACTATGCGAGCAAGTGACACTGCAGGGGGAGAAGAGCAGCAGTGGCGCGGGGCGTCGTCTACAGGGTGATCTGTAATACTACAAGGATTCCGCTCACGCGCGGACCAATCAGCGATCTTGGTGGATGCCCAAGAACGGAACAGTCTACAGATGGCTGATGAATTGATGACGCAGCCGTCGCCGAAGCACATCCGGCTCGCATAACATCGAAAGAGACTATAACTGAAGCAGTCATCTTCGCTGCGGCCTTTCGATTCTGCTCGCTCGCCAAGAAAGAGAAAGAAAATCCCACTTCTCTGATCGTATTGATCATGGCTCCGAATCACCGAGCGACCCGGAATCGGAACGCCGAACCCCCTATTGACCAAGCGGCTCAAGATCCACAACTCCAAAACGCGCCAAGCCCGGCGGCCTTGCCGCCTTTGCTGCCCACGCTCCCAGCCTCTCCCGCGCCCGCGCCGCCTCCTCCGCATTTGCAAACGGGTCATCCATTGCGCAGCTGATTTCTGATTCACACTGAGTTCACTGAAATACCTCCCGCCGCCCTGGCTTCTTGTTGCTTGGTAAATGAAGTCCCTCCTATTCTTTTCTTATTCCCCCCTTTTTCAATTTTTTTCCTTGGTTAGTGTGTTCCTCTCAATGATTGAATCTTCATAATTTTGTACGCCTTTCGCATGAGGGAAGACCCTGTTGTGTCCTCCGATTGGCAGCTTTCAAGCTCCACGAACTTCCACTTGCGTCCTTGGTCGACGCTCAAATTTCTTGACAGTCCAGCTTAGTTTAGTTTAAGGGTGGAGTGACGGCTTGAGCCCCGCAGCGTGCTTTTTGGCTGCGCAAGGTGCTCGGGCATGGCTTGAGTGAAGACGCCACCGACAGCCACCTTGTCGATACCTTCGTCCAGCACCAGTGTGTAGGTCACGTCACTCTTCGTGATTGGGCTTGGTGCGATGCTTGTCACTTTGCCTCGTCCACCCGCAGTGTGAAGACAGTCGCCCACTTTGAGTGCGAGCGCGGGTACAAGTTTTTGCTCGTGGCAGACTGGGAAGGTATGGTGCCGTGTCACACGCAAGTGCTTCGAAGACGACCCGTCGGAATGGTCAGCATGGACGAGTTTCTTGGTGTAAGGATTGATGACGTGGGTTTGGGGTGTCGAGAAGACCTTCGAATCCATTGCCACATGAATTTCGAGGTACGGCTCTGAGGCTGGGCTGTGACGCACGTCCAGCACCTTGGTGAATACCTTCTTGTTCTTGGCGTCAGCTGCGAGTACAAGCGTGCCTGCTTTGAGCTTGGAGATGGGGATAGATTTCGCAGATTGGGACCCATGCATGAGAGCGCTCACGGTGCTGTCCCGGCTGAAGCAAACCCCTTCATATGGAGCAACCACGGGAGGAGGTGTTGGTTGGAAAGCCGTCGGCGAAGGAGTGGAGTAAGATCGTTCGATGTTTCCCGTGGCCACAAGAGCGAAATTTTGATAGTCATATCCTGCCAAGCCACTGTCGGTGGCCACGACAACTGTAATCACGTCTCCAACCGACAGCGCGCTCGATGCAATAGTTGTTTTCTCAACGTTATTTTGAGTGTCTTCTGCGCCAACGTATGTGCCCGTTGAGGCTGCCCCAAAATTCGAGTATAGTCTGGTACCCGCGTGCGTCACACGAAGATCCAAATCGTGCACGAGGCATGTAGACGTGTAATAATCGCAGTCTACAAAAGGAAAACCACGAAGATGAGTTAGAGGCACGAATAAACTTTCGTGTGAGAGACATGTCGAACTTACATTCAGAGCCCGGAGGGTCCGTCCACGCCAATGTGAAATCAATCTCAGTGGCCGTCGTGACGACAGTAAATTCGATGGAAAAAGTCCCATACGCATCCAAGGCAGATTCGTAGAGATAAGTTTCGAACAAACTGTCTAGCGAAAACACATTCGAAAGAAGGACATGACCAAAGCCTTGATGATAGTCCACGCCAGGTGTTCCAAGTGCATAGGATGCGGTATCCGCTGCAGGCGACGATCCGCTGTAGAAATTATCGAGATTTACCAAATGTCCAGTAGAATTGTACCCTGAAACGAGAGGCATCGTTGAACCAATGAGCATGGCTTTCAGAAGGGCGCTTGAAGGTTGACTGGTGTTGTAGTCAGAATCGGCGTATCCTACACTTGAGTAAATCTGATGCTTGCCGTCAACGAGAGCTTGTCGCAATAGTGCCGCAACACCTGCAATTGCTGGAGCTGCCATACTGGTCCCAGATTTCTGAGAAACTTCGCACGTTGCATTGCCCGGTGCGCCAGAGCTCGAAGCAGAGTAAATTGGATTGCCAGGTCCACACAAGTCTGGCTTAATTCGATTATCAGTCGTCGGTCCACGGCTTGAGAAGGTTGCGACAGTTTCAGGGCTGGTGTTTGTTTCGGCTGCTCCAACTGTGAGGACATTTTTAGTTGTACCAGGATCCAAAATTGACTTATCTCCTGTCGTGTCGTCAGTGTAATAAGATAGTTGTCCATCGTTGCCAGCGGCAAAGATCACAAGTTCATCATTATAGTCGTAAATTAAAGTGTCCATCATAACTGAATAGTAATCGTAAAGTGAGCCAAGCCAGGTGCCATCCGTCTGAGTATAAGAACCTATGCAATTGATGAAACGATTAGATACGTAGTGACATAAAAAGGAAAGGAATCAAAGAGTTCATACCGACTGAGCCCCACGAATTGCAGGAGATGCGAGCCCCTGCATCGTGCGCAGGTGCATACATCATCGAATCATAATCGCTGGGTGTCAAGAGGCCGCCATTGCCGTCGCCGAAATCAAATGCCTGCGCAAACACCCCGAAATATACAAACAATCGTAACGAGAAAAGAAACTTCAGAAAGAAAGCCAAAAAAATATGTACGTATGAAATCTACGCAACCTATCAAAACTGAAAGGAAAAACGGTACATACCATGACTTTAGCAGCTGGTGCCATTCCCGTGAACGTTTCGTTGTCAAGGAAGCCGCACATCTCATCGCAGTAATGTGCTGTAGTACCACAAGTAGGGCAGAAGTACATGTCGCAAAAGTACATTGGATAAGAATAGCACAACGAAAAATAATTCTGAACCGTAACCGTATTGGCATTGCTCGCAAGTTTTCCTGCGACCGTTCCAGCCACGTGCGTTCCATGCCCGTCTTGGTAGTCATAGCCATAAGTATCCGACGAAGTTGCCACTTGGATGTACTGCACAATTTTACGGCGAGACAAGTCAGTGACCGGGCTATTGTACGTCGATCGTGCAAGCTGTACGTTAAAATTGAATGGCCCCGTGAGCACTGATGCCGACGCATCTGTGTCGCGGAAAAAGCAGCTCGCATCATCGAAGCCAGTGTCGGTTACTTGTACATACTGGTTCGTGCCATTGATTCCAGCATCCCAAAATGGAAATGGTTTACTCGAATCCGCCGATTGAAGAGCTGTCGCTGCAGCATAGTTCATAGCCTCAGCACCGCCTCCAAGACTACTTTCAAGTTCACGCACTTTCTCGGCTTCTAGACTCAGCAAATCATCAAGTTTGCTTTTCTCGTGCCCCTCAAGCTGCAATTTCTTCGTGACCTCCAACCCTGCCACTTCGGAGGAACTTGCTACGTGCATCAACGCCTTTATGACACAGGCACCTACGGACTCCCCACCAGCTGCATGTGCCTCAAACTTCAAATGTAAGGACCCAAAACCATCATACTCGGCTGCGGGGCTGATAGCAAGAATCGATGCACAATCAAGCTCGGCAGCGTTCGCAGCTACCCAAGGATTCGAAGCTTCCATGCTTTTCGCCCACTTCGAGGGAACGAAGGGCTCACGCGCGGCTGTGCCAATAGATAGCCCATAGGCTTTCTCGTTCCATCCTTGAGCAGCCGCCGTGCGCTCACTTTGGGAAGCGCCCGAATTAAAGAAAACCGTAATTCCTTGAGAAAGAGCGAGTTCGTGCACCGCAAGCCGTTCCTCAGACACACCCTCACTGGTTCTGCGGGACTGAAGCCGCTGCACCAGCCCAGGAGCTAATTTAGAGATCTTAGGAAGAGGAGCAACATGATAGAACAGATCCAAGGCTTCCAACGCAGCAGCATCTGAATTCCGAAGGTAACCCTTCCAACAAGCCACATCAAGCGGCCTCGACGAATACATGACTTGGGTTCGGTGCAACGGGCCGCTTGCAGTCGAGATCTCGCGCCGCGCGGATTTCGATGAAGACTGAGGGCCGCACAAAACATATGGAAAGCGCTTTCCACTAGGAGCTGCCGTTCGGAAATCGGTCTCATCCTGAAGCATGGCTTCAAAGAACGCGGCTTGCGCCGCAGGTTTGTGAGAAGCCAATTTTAAGTCCACGCGCAAGATGGGACCTGCCGCTGCCAGCGGCAGTGGGGCAGCAGACTTTAAAGAATGAGCTTGCTTATCGATAAGGCCTCGGAAATGTGCGTGAAGCATCTTCTCATTGGTTGCATGGGCATTGTCGACGGCAATAACCCCTCGAAAGAATAGCAGCAGCGTGGTGGCGATTACTTGAGTATATGCGGAACCTGTCATCGGCGTCGCGACTTCGGACTTCCCCAACCGTGCGCAGAGTAAACACTCAGAAATGAAAACTCTTTACACCTGAGGCCCAAGTGTTGACCTTACTCCTCGCACGAACACGGTGGGGCAAGATGAGCCTGAGCCGACCAAAGACTCTAGAATGACCACGGAATGGATCTCAACTCGTTACCAAAAAGACCGTGAAAAGAAACGAGTTCCGTTGCACAGTTACAGTAATTACAGGGGAGGATTGCGGTTTTACATCTGAAGAACTCAAATCACCACATCACCATCCAAGTCCCCTACTTCAGTTCATGAAGATAATGCATACATGAACATAACCCTATTCCTAAAATCATCTTCCTTACTATGTATTTCTGTCTATTGGCCTTTTTTCCCCCCATGGGGGCCTGTGTCATATACATTAATTCATGATAATTCAGATTCCGGTGTTAAGACTTATTCAACCGACTCCGAAAATTCCATGGACGTTGTGTCCATAGCATGTGCCGTATCAGCCTTCATCATGCATTTCATCATCAAATTAGTTCAGCCACTCTTTTTCAAAGGCTCAATGCCATGGACCTCGATAGCTACTATCTCAATCGGGTGCTTCGTTGGGCAGGCCACGTTGCTCGGATGCCAATGACTCGGGCGCCGCGGCAGTTGCTTACTGGCTGGGCAGCACACTCAAGGCCGAATGGATGCCCTAAGGTGACAGGGGGTCGGACACTCATGAAGGCTCCAAAGTGCAAAGAGCTACCGGCCAATTTCAAGGAATGGCGTGCCATAGCAGAGGATATGCAGGAGTGGAGATCGCGGATGCACTCAAAACCTATGCTTCCTTCCGAGAATTGATCCTGCAGGGTTCATGAGAGTAAAGACGAACATTTCATTACGCAAAAGGACACTCAGCCCAGTGAGACTTGTTCTGGAGGATTCATCAAAACGAAGCTTTATGCTATTCGTTGTTGCTTCTTTGCGATTGGGGAGTATATAATCCTATCTAATCTAATTTATGCAACTGCCAGGTAGAACTCTTTAGTGGCGTAGGCTAACCTGACGTTCACCTCGAACTCGAACTCGAACTAATACAAACCCAAATGACACAGAAGCCAATGCTGCGGGCGGAAGTGTACGCGCGTGCGTTGCGCGCAAGTCAAAGTCGTAAAGAGAATAGTGTGTAGAGGGCAGGAAGCATAATACTTCCACCCCCTTCTAAAGTGGAAACTGTTCATGAAATAATTTTGAAACCGGATTTAAGTCGTTTCTGTGTCTTAGCAGAGACAAACCCCATAACACATGCGATAGAGGAGCCAGTTCTTCATAAAGAAGTTGTTGACGCACATGCAATGCTCGCCAGGAGATTTAGTCGAGACGAGCATAGAGATATGGTTCAGGTTACGGACTCAAGTGGCCTTGAAACACCAGCCAAACGGTGAACTAATTAAACCATCACTTCCATCTACCATGGCCATTCGGGCATACGTTTCTGATTATCTCGCCTTCGAGTATAAGCTCCTCCCCTAGCCCTATACCTTCGGTCCTCCGGGACCTGAAACCAGTCCCTCAGGGCCTCTTGGCTTTTATAGCTGTTGATCGACAAGTCAGTCCACGAAAATTAAAGGCCTGTCACCTGTCACACCTGGAACGTCTCATACCCTTAGATATGGACCAAATGAACATCTTTTTAAGATAACAGCTAGCACAATCATGCATCACGCCTTCATCGCCCTTGAGCTTTTTATACAGACTCGAGTTGCCGAAATTTGGAAGCTAACATCCAACAGGCAGAAATTCCCGAGTGGCGAGTGTGGCCATGAAAGTGATGATAGCGGTCCAGAGTTGTGCGCTCCTCCGTCCAACGTGCTCTGAGAGTGCTTCTCAAAAGAAGACCTTTGAAGTCCATACTATTGCTGATAATAATGAATAAAGATTGGGTAACGGGTATGTTCTCATAACGTACACTTAATTCTCATGGTCGCTTTGATGGCCAGTGGAATCGAATTTGACCTCTTACTAAATTTCAAAACTCAAACTCAAAAGGATAATGTCCGGCAAATTCAGAGGAAAAAGTTGCGTTTCTCGAACTCGTTCGCCAATTTATTCCTATCCCTCTGGTTTCCAAGCGTTTTTCTCATGTAACGGAGGCGCACTCCGCTGAGCCATTTTTGCCACGCCGCTTGATCATTGACTTTTTGGTACCCAAGCTTCTCGTAGAGCCGCGTAGCAGCCACTTCCTCCATGTCTACATGTAAAGTAACTTCATCATAACCCCAGGCTACCGCGCGGTTTTCGCTGGCCATCACTAACCGCTGTGCGAAACCTTTCCGCCGCAACAAAGGTGAGACCACTAAGTTGGAGATGTACGGCTGAAGGCGCTGCGAGTTCCTCTTTTTCTCATTCAGAGGTGTCGGTATGGCAGGTGCAGTTGCACCATCTGGTTGCATCGAAAGCTCAATCATGCCACATAAGCCATTGTACTGGCTAGTTTTTTCGTTATCCACCAACACAAGCACATTGTGGTCCAAACCACGTGATTCTGCGCAAAGGTTTAGCCTGGCTTGGTAGCCCTTTTCGACCTGTGGATTCATGTTCAGGACAATTGTTGGGTAGGATATCCAAGATAGATACAATAAACTACTACGCACACCTGTGTTCGCAGTAAGCTGTTAGTTACAATGTTGATGAAATTGTCATCATCTTCTGGTTCACCAAATACATCTAAAGCTAGCTCAGTGATTGGGATAATGTCTTTTGGCTCAGCTGCACGCAATTTGAGAGCGTCCACGGGCTCTAAGCGTACATATGCGACTGGGTTTCGGAACAGTAGAGGTCCTACAAAATAGATGCTGAACAATGGAGCCATGATTTGTTTTCGAATTCGTATAGGTTGTCGTTGTGGACTATTTCTTTATTATCTTTGTTTAGACCTAGCAGCTGAGAATAATCAACGCAAGTTGATGAGATTTTTCAAGCTTTGAGACATAACTGTGCTGAGCAAAGCTAACAGCTGCAAAGAAATGGGCACAAACAAAGCTGGTGATTAAAAAGTTTGAAGACGCTTAGCTACATTAGCTCTTTTTAACTACAGAAGCTTCTGCAATAGCAGCTCCAGCGCTCCAGCTAGCTCCACTACTGTGTGTATTCAGCTTGATGAGGCTAAAAATTGCGAGGGAGGAGGGAGAGAGGAGAAGAAAGAAGAAAGTGTACGAAGTCGCAGGTCGCAACTACGGATTCTACAAGTAGCTATACAGTACAGAGATTTCTTCTCTCGCTTCTTTCTCTCCCTCTTCTTCGTGTTCTCCTGTTCTTCTATTCTTCTTCACTTTTTGTTGTACGTGTTCATCTTTTCACTTCATCTTGACTTGAAAATGAAGGTATTGATGTTTTGACCTGCCCTCGGGCTTCCATTCATCTTGCCACACTTTTGTTTATTTGCCGCTCTTGATATAAGATTCGCAAGCGAGTTGAAATTACGGAGTAGGCGTGGGTAGAGATTCTGGATTTATCGATGTTATTTTCATTAAACCAGAAAGTTGACACGATTTTGCCTCTTACGTTTGTGGTGCAACGCAGGCGGTCCTTTTGGCACTCTTTTTATTCGCGACGGGCGCAGGTGCGTTCGCGCCTGCGTTGACTCACTCTCCTGTACCGCGGTCTACGATTTTAGCGGCCGAGGATGCATCAGCCGAGGAGTCCACGTTTGTCGGCGCAGAAGCAGTGTCGGCACTCACGTCGGACGTAAAAACGCACTTCACGCTGGAAGAAGTCCACAAAATTCTGCCGCATCGCTACCCTTTTGCTTTGGTAGACAAAGTGATCGAATACGAGGCGGGCAAGCGCGCTGTGGGCGTGAAGCAAATTACCTTCAACGAGCCTCAGTTTGGAGGACACTTCCCTGAACGGCCTATCATGCCGGGCGTCATGCAGGTAGAAGCCCTCGCGCAGCTGGCAGGGATTGTCTGCCTTCAGATGGAAGGTGCGGCCCCTGGCTCGGTGTTTTTCTTCGCAGCAGTGGACGGCGTGAAATGGAAACGCCCTGTAGTGCCAGGCGACACCATGGTGATGGAAGTGGAAGTTCTCAAGTGGACCGCGAAGTTTGGCATCGCGAAAGCTAGCGGCAAGGCATACGTAGATGGAAAGCTTTGCGTGGACATCAAGGAAATGACTTTTGCCTTAGCTAAGTAAACCAAGGGGTTATTCCCTCGGCGCATAAGTCTTCTTAGCGAGCTCTAACTCGTTTGTATAGTGGATATCATTTCGGTGGTAGTAACGAATTTTGACATTTGCAAGTGGAAGTGGGAGTCGGAGTAAGTTGGAAGTTGGGAGTAAGTCTTGAGAGGACTAACTGGACTAATTTGTCGCATGGCGGATTTGTTTAGTTTTCCTTGGTTCCCATGTAATGGCCGATTCGACCACGTCTCTCTCACATAGAACGGATTGCTGTATTATGTAGTAAAAGCGCCATGAAGCCTCGCAATTGCTATTTATATTTATGGCAGTGAACCCGACTGTAACAGCGGCAGGAAATCCAAACAAATACCAGAGCAACTAAAGAAACGAAAACACTTCTCAATGGTGGCCGTTGTTGCTGCTTCTTCTTCTCCGAGTGCGACTAATTCGCCGTGTCGTAGTTCCCGTTCTTGTCGGAAAGGTCCTCGGGGAGTTCCAAAGGTGATCACATCGAAAGGATTCTAACTCGCAGCCCTCGATCTTTACCTCCCCGCTTCATCTTCCTCCACGGCAGACGAAAATGCTGGCGTCACCTCCGATGCCGCCGCCGCTGCCATCGCGGGCACGGTTGCTTCTTCCATGTGTGCAGCCTCGGCACTGCCAGCGGTGGCCGTCGCCGCTGCTTCGGTGGCCTCTGCTCCCGCTTCCGACAGAGGTGGCGACGCATCATCTGGAGACGACGTGCTAGCTGGTGGTGCTGTAGTGGCTGTGGATGCACCTGCCGCTCCTGATGAAGCAGCAGCAGGCGGCGAAGAGGCCACCGCAGGAGTCGCGAACCCGAGCGCGTCAATCGTGAGAGTGCGCGCCTCGTGGTCACACTCCATGCGGTAGGCTTCTGAGCCAGGAGTCGCTGGCAACGGCGCCAGCTGCTGCTGAGCGTGGCACAAATACCGCGCGGGCTGCACATTACCGCCGCCGCTTCCTTGAGTGCTTTCCCACTGGTACATCTTCACGAGGCCTGTGTAGTGGCGATCGGCCACCAAGGCTTGCAGCGCCTTCACCACGGATGCCACCACCTTGTCAGCAGTGCTCAAGAGGTACGCCTGCGCGCCCACCAGGTCCCGGCACCCGTCTTCGTACCTGTTGGCGTCAATGCGGCCGCCCAGCAGGGACGCCAAAAGCTCCAGCCAGCCCTCAAAGCCTCCCTGGGATTCCGCACCCGCAGAAGAGGACGACGCGGCAGCTGACGACGAGGACGAGTCCCTGGCTTCACCGTCACCGCTGGCACCACCGTCGGCAGCCGAAGTCTTGCTTTCCGCGCCCAGGCCCAAACTGCTCCCCGCGTCGAGGTCCTTGCTCGTGCCGTTGATCTCGGCAAGGGCGGCTTTCTCAGGATCGGCCTGCTCTTCCCGCACGCTTGCCTTGAGGGGATGCTCTTCCACCCGCGTTGCGTCCGCTTTTTCGCACAAGTCTTTGGCCAGTGCAAGCCGTTCGCAGAGCAGCGCAAAGAGGCGCATGGCCAGGAAGCCCGGTTGCGTCGCCACCAGCATGCGCCTGCTGGCCGGCAAGGCCTCACCCAATCCTTCAAGTGGCTCGGCGTAGCCTTCCCATGCCGCTGCGGCGTCCTCCGAGCTCCCTGCGTCAGCACCGCCACTGGCAGCAGCAGCGGAGTTGGCTGCCGGCCAGCGCGCCGAGCCGACCTTCTTCTCCGGCTCCAGAGGTGGGGGAGGAGATTCAGGAGGCGGCAAGGTCTGAGCCCACACTTGCGACGCGGGCCTGGTGACGATGCTGCCGTCCGAAGCGAGCTGGAGCTCGTAGGTGTCGCCGTCACTCGTGGCGATCGCCGCAGCAGTAGTTTTCGCCCATCCGTCCGGGCAGATCACACTGGTCCCTACGGGCAAGGGCGCCTCTTCGGCCTCGGGCGACACTACCACATCGGAAGAAGAAGAAGAAGAAGAAGAAGCCTCTGAGGAGGAGGGCAGCGTGCTTTTGTGGCTGAGGCAGGCCCAAGGAATGCCAAAGAAGTCCACCAGCAGTTCTCGCCAAGCCGCCAGCACTTTCTGCGAGTTCGTTTGCGACACCGCTCCCTTCGCCAGCGCAAGCCGTACTAGGAGGTAAGCCTCCCATGCCAGCGCCTTGTCCCCGAGGGAGAGCACCAGGTGACCGCTGGCATTGCCATTGCCATGAGCAGCGGTGCTATCGGCAGCTGCAGCGGCAGCATCGGCCTTGGGTGTTCCAAAGCCAGGCGGAAGGCGCGCAAGTTTCGCGGAAAGTTCCGCAGCGAGCTCCTTGTCGGAAGTAACGCCATTCAGACCCAACAACGCGGCACCTGCTGCACCGTGCGCATTAGTAGTGGTGTTGGGAGGTGAGGCCTTGCCACTGCCTCCCTCGGAAGCCGCCGCAGCAGCTGCACCATCTTCCGGAGCAGTCGCCGAGTCGCTCGATTGAGCAGACTCCAGCTTGACAAGGGAAGCGTCCACCACTTCGGACGCCAAGGCGTGCGCGGTAACCAATTTCTTGTCCCTGACCCGGAACGCCTCCCGCTGGTGGTCAAGGGCTTTCCCGAAGTTGGCTGCCAGCACGGGTCGCCACTCCTTGATTTTGGCCTGCCGCGCTTTCCGCCACTCCGCGTCCTTCTGCTCCAGCCGCTTGTGAATCACGGGAATGGCCCCGATGGGGTGTTTGCGCAACAGCGCGAGCAAGTCGTCTGCATGGTCGCCGTAAATGCGCGCAATGGCCGCCAGGTGCACGGTGGACAGGCTGCGCTCGTCGAGGCGAAAGCGGTAGCGGTTCAGCGGTTGCCCGCTCGGGCCGTTGGGCCCACCCCCCGCTGCCAAGGCCTTCATCTCGTTGATTTCCTCCAAAAGCGGCTGCAGCTTTTGCAGGGTCGCTTTGTTGGCTTCGATCACCATGTCCATCTCGAAGCGCTGGTCTTCGTTTTTGAACAGCTCTTCTTCGTACTGGTTCTTGCGCATGTGCTTGAACACGAAGCTTTCTTCGCTTCCCATGGGCACTGAGACCCACTCGTCATTGAGGTTCGCTTTCTCCAGCTCGCTGCGCTTTGAGCACACCAGTTTGGGATAGCTCGCGGGCAGGGCGCGGTAACTGGGGGTGCAGCGGCGGCACGACGAGAGGTCAAGCTCGGTGACGGGGAGCTGGGCCCAGGCCTGGTTCGCGAACTGGCTAGTGGAGTGAAAGCTGAGAATCACCTTGAATTCGTCCAGAAGCTCCGAGGACTGGGTCCCCTCCAGCTGGTCGCTCACTAGGCTCAGCAAGTCGGCTGCGCTCAGCACCCCTGCGGAATACAGGCTCAAGCACTGCGTGAATTCCCCCCAGGCCGAGGGAGACACGTCGGCGAGCACCTGCGCGGCGCGCTCGAAAAAGTAACGCTCGATGGAGGTGGCGTGCAGGCTATCCAGCACCGCAGAGCGCGGCTTCTTCATGGGGCGCCGGTTCAAATCCCCGCCTTGCGCCCCGCCGTGCCGCGCCCCACCCCCGACGCTCTGCCGCTTCCTCGGGTCGTAGTCTTGCCCGTAGCCTCCGAGTCCGTCGTCGTCGTAGCCACCGTGGCGACCGTAGGCTCCACCGCCGCCGCCACCGGGGCCGCCGTAGGCTGGTGCGCCGCCTTGGTTCATGCCGCCGCCTCGGCCACCGCCACCGCGACCACCGCCCCGCCCCCCTCGGCCGCCTCGACCACCGGCAGCGGGGCGCGCCTGCGGCATTTGCCCCATCTGCTGCTGGCGGCGCTTGCGGTCAATCGACTCTTGCGCCGCGCGGTCCAGCCGCTCCTTCGCTTGCCCCTGCACGGCGTCGGGCAGGAAATAGGTGAATTCCTTGAGCAAGTCGGGGTGGTCGGCGAAGAGCTTGGAAACTTTGTCCAACACTTCTTGAATCCCTTTCTGCTGCTCCTTGGGCTTGGCCTGGTCCTTTTGGTACGCGTGCAAAATGTCAAGGAACGCCTTGTAGGTGTCGGGCTCCGTCGAAAACCGCTGCTTGATGTTGGTGACGTACGAAATGGCGTGGTCAAACTCTTGGTGCTGCGGTGCGGCGCCCCCCGCAGCCGCTGCTTGCCCTCCTTGCGCTCCGCCGCCGCCGTTTTGGTTGCTGCTGACCGGGCCGCTGGGAGGGCCACGGGCCAAAGCGGCCTGCTGCGCGGCTAGCTCACGCGCACGAGCCGCTTCTTCGGCGGCGCGAAACGCGGCTTCGCTCCGCTCGATGTCTTCGTCGCAGATCTTGTGGCCTTCGGGCAGGAAAGTGTTGAAGCCCAGGATGAGCCGCCGGTAGCCGCGGAACAGTTCCGAAACTTTCTTGATCACGCCAGGGGTGTCAATCGTTTGAGCCTTGAAATTTTTCATGATGTCTAAGAATTCGTTGTAAATTTCCGGCTTGCGCTGGAATTCTTGTTTGACCTGTGCGCATCGGGCCGGGGCACGAGAGGACGGGGTTTGACAGAAGGATGTGAGAAAAGAGAAGCAAAGGAAATGGAGGGAAGCAGAGGGTACGGACAGCAAGGTAGAGCGATTTGTAGAAGCGATCGATAGTAAGACAGCGCCTCCGAAAAAAATATAAGGATTTAGGGTAGACTTCAGAGCAAAATTGCAGCAGTCGCTGAAATCACGGCACTACCGAGGGCTCGAAGGGTGTCAGTGCGCACACTAATGGAGTGGCGAAGAGCTTTACGAGGGCACTTTTCTTACCTCATCGAGATACAACAGCGCGTCTTCCACCTTCAGCTCCCGATGCCCAGCCTGCGGATCTGGGCGTGGTGGACCTCCTCCGGGAGCGCTCATGGTTTAAAATTCCTGCATGGTTGAGAGGGGGTCGTAAATTTCAAGCGATTGAGGAAACAGGCGCACGGGGGATTTTTCAAAAGAAAACAGACACTTTCTAGCGGCGGGTAGGTGCATTCACTCGCACACGACATTCGATATTCGAAATGAATTTTCGAATAATCCCATGCCGTCGGCGAGGCATTCGATCGCAACTCATTACGGTTTGGGGCTCCCGCGCTTGAATCTCTCGTCGCTATATGCAGTCTTGAGGACAACGGTATCATCGATCGAGCGAGTTGTCCGACAAAACCGCACCTTGAGAGCAGGCAATTCGAAACACCTCGAAAGATGTTTTGGAAGGACCCAAAGCGAGGATCCTCAAGTCCGGCGCGCGCGTCAGAGGATGTCGTTCTCCGGTGAACAAAACGAGCCACGAGATGGTGTGCTCGAATTGGAAAGAATTTGAGTGATGATACAAGCGTTTATCCGTTGACAAAAACCAAGAATCGTGGATCATGAACGAATCGCTTCAAGCGTGATGTTGGGCAGGTTTATGTTGAGTTTCCTTTTGTTGTGTTGACTTCTTGTTAACTTCTTCATGACGAGCTGAAATGCTGAAATGCTGAGATTAGGGTAGTGATAAAAAAAGGAGGAACTTTTTTTCAGGGTCCCCAAGAAAAAAAAAGGAGCATAAAAGGAGCCGAACGGACAAATCCGGAGTCCAACGGACATATTCGTAGTCCAACGGACAACTTAAGATACGCCCAACGGACATATCCAAGGCCATTTACGGGATTATGTACATAAAAATACGCACAATACGTACAAATCCGTTGGGCTCCTTTTGTTCCTCCTTTTTTTAGGTCTCCGAACTCAATAGATCAACGTAGTTGATTTCAATGACGTGACAACGTGTCAGAACATGGTTGATGTCAGTGACGTGACAACGTGTCAGAACATGGTTGATGTCAGTGACGTGACAACGTGTCAGAACATACGTAAGGTG